>PPYF01027913.1_pt1 | contig 20571 bp, 12 predicted proteins | sample 1559871 | NCBI WGS metagenome assembly PPYF01 (sample SAMN08240021, study PRJNA423297) | Human gut metagenome, whole genome shotgun sequencing project. | reverse complement strand
CAGTGATGCCCCACGACAGGCAGCCAAGCTTTTAAAAGCCAAATGCACAATGCATAAAGCATAATTCATAATCGTGACTCTGCCCTGCGCATAAATTTTGTTTATGCCTTGAGCTTTAGCGAAAGCGAAGATTATAATTTATTTTTTGCTATAGCATAGCAAATTATGCATTAAGCACTATGCATTGTGCATTGCAGCAAGCTTCGCTGCTTCCGGTCGCTTCATAAAAGTCTCGCGCATGGTAATTGGGATTAGCAACGACTGCACCCGGCCCCCGGAAGCCCCGTCCCTAGTCGATCCATATACATGACAAATCCAAATAAATCATGGCAAATTGTTATAAGTCTTAATAATAGCTTTATCGCTATATGATTAATTATGTATAAATTAGTAGCATAGCTAAACAATCAATGACTTAATTACTAATTACTTAATGCTAATTACTAATTGGATCTCCATGAAGCGGCGGACGGTGTCTTCGTCGCCGGTGTATTTGCCGTGGTCTTCGCTGAGTTTGCAGGTCTTGAAATATTTTTCTTTATCGTGCCGGTGTAAAAGTCTAAGAATTTTTATCTATATTTGCATTACAATCAATGACTTCTAAAACCACTTTCAGGATATGACCGAACTGGAACTTGCAGGAATGATTTGGAACATCAAGGAGATTATCCGTGGTGCGCATTACGATACAGAAGGGGAGAACGTGATACTTCCTTTTACCCTTCTGAGACGACTGGACTGCGTGTTGCAGGATGGGTATGATGAACCGTATCAGCAATACAAGGAATTCTTGACGAGAGAAATCCTTGCCGACCTCATGGCACTTGAAACCGACACGACTTCCGCACTCCAATCTTTAATATCCGAAGAACGATGAAAGAATTAGTTAGCGAAATACGCTCGATTATAGAGTCTGCCTGGACAGATGATGAATTTTTCATCGATCTGGGATTATCTCAGAAGTCGTTGCCGGCAAACGAAAAGTAATTTAATCGGAATTCATACCATGGTTAATAAAGATAATAAACCGGCTTTCGTGAAACGCGACAGCATCATCAGTGGAAAAGAATATGCGCAGCTGCTTGGCAAGTTGAAAGAATGCTTCCGCCGTTCACAGATCAAGGCAGCTGTCAAGGTCAATACCGAGATGCTTGAGTTCTATTGGGAAATGGGGCGTGACATTTCGCGTCTGTATGCCAACGCAAAATATGGCACAGCATTCTTCGACTGTCTTAGCCTCGATTTAAGAGCTGAATTTCCCAATCAAACCGGTTTCTCGTCAGCCAATATTCGTTATACCAAACGTTGGTATAAGTTTTATAATCAAGACAATACAAATCTTCAGCAACTTGCTGAAGATTTCGGCGATCCAAATCTTCACCAACTTGGTGAAGATTTCAACGACTCAAATCGTCCCCAAGTTGGTGAAGATTTAGAGATGCCTTTGGAATTTGGCAGAGTGCCCTGGAAACATCATGTGTATATCTTCACACACTGCAAATCTATTCCGGCAGCTCTGTTCTATATTGATAAGACGATAGAAAACGGTTGGAGCCGGTCGGAACTGGAAGCCGAGATTGACGATGACCTTTATAGCAAGCAGTCCAAGGCCGTCACCAACTTCGATGAAAAACTGCCGGCATCATACAGCGGTCTTGCCAAGGCAATCCTGAAAAGTCCATACGACTTCGGTTTTATTGACAAGAAGATTGCTTCGGAGCATCAGCTTGAGGATGCGCTTGCAAGCGACATTACGCGCTTCCTGCTTGAACTGGGTCAAGGGTTTGCATACGTTGGCCGACAGATGGAACTTAAAATGCCGGGAGGTCAGACATTCGTCCCCGACATGATATTTTATCACACCAGGCTGAAAGCCTACATAGTTTGTGAATTGAAAGTCGTTCCATTCATACCGGAATTTGCCGGTAAATTGAATTTCTATGTCTCGGCTGTCGACGAACTTATGCGTCAGGATGACGATAACCCGACAATCGGTCTGCTTATCTGCAAGTCGAAAGACAATACCGTGGTAGAGTGGTCATTTCGAGGAATGTCGCAACCTCTTGGTGTGGCTGAATACAAACTAATGGAGCGTCTCAACAGCATGCTTCCTTCTGAAAAGGATTTGAAAAACATTATCGAGACTTATCCCTCTGACGAAAACTATTGACACCATGAAGATTGACAACGAAACATAATTTGAAGAACATATAGAGGCGACTCTGTTGGCTTCGCCATTATGCATCTGATTGCAAATCGCTGTTCGCTGTCATAACGATCAGGCAGCACTTCCGCGGGTTTTCGCAAGGACATAAGGATTGATTACGAAAAACGGGGAGTCCCTCTGGTGAGGGACTCCCCGTGTGGTTACATACAATCTTTCTTACCTTGCGATTTTTCAGAGAGGCTTTATGGAGATGGCATAGCCCCCTCCGGGAGCTGCCTTCATTTTGAGCTTTGTTTTGGCATTTACTTTTTTGGTGGTGATGGTATATGCCTGGGGGTTGGTCAGATAGTCGGCATCCTTGGCATCTGCATAGATAGTTGCCTCGTATTTTTTACCGGGGTCAAGGAAATCAAGCGAAAGTGCGGACTCATATCCGTCTTCATTTGCCGTACAACCGACATACCAGTCGTCTCCCCCTTTTGCTTTGCGGGCAGCCACTATGTAGCGTCCGGGTTCGGCCTCGAGATAACGGCTCTCATCCCAGTCGACGGGAACATCCTTGATAAACTGGAAGGCATCCATGAAACGGTTGTATACCTCAGGCACATCGGCCGCCATCTGCAGAGGACTGTACATCGTCACATACAGAGCGAGCTGGCGTGCGAGAGTGCTGTTGACATGTCCCTGACTCTGAGGATTGACTTTCTTCATATCCATCTCGAAGATACCGGGCGTGTAGTCCATTGGGCCTCCCTGGAGACGAGTGAAGGGGAGCACGGTGGTGTGCGACGGCTTGTTGCCCGCGAACGACTCGTATTCCGTGCCACGCGCGCTCTCATTACCAATGAGGTTGGGATATGTTCTGCACAGTCCAGTGGGACGCACAGCCTCGTGGGCATTCACCATGATATGATGTTTGGCAGCCTCTGTCACAGCATAGAGATAATGGTTGTTTAGCCACTGGCCGTAGTGATGCTCTCCACGTGGGATCATGTTGCCCACATATCCGCTCTTGACGGCATTATACCCGTATTTGTCCATCAAGTCATAGGCCTTCTGCATATGGCGCTCGTAGTTGCGCACCGACCCGGAGGTCTCATGGTGCATCATCAGCCTCACCCCCTTGGAGTGGGCATATTCGTTGAGCATCTTGATGTCGAAATCCGGATAAGGGGTCACGAAGTCGAATACATAATCCTTGGAATGGCCGAACCAGTCTTCCCATCCCACATTCCAGCCTTCCACCAGCACCTGGTCGAAGCCGTGCCGGGCCGCGAAATCGATATATTTCTTCACATTCTCGTTGTTGGCCGGATGCTGTCCGTGTGGTTTTGTGGAGGTGTAGTCAAGCTGCCCGAGTTTTACAGAGGGAAGATCGTTGGTGTATGACCACTGCTTGCCACCTCCGATCATCTCCCACCACACGCCGATATATTTTACCGGCTTTATCCAAGAAGTGTCATCGTAGGCGCATGGATCGTTAAGGTTTAGGATAAGGTTGGAGGCCAGCATGTCGCGTGCGTCGTCGCTCACCATCACCGTGCGCCACGGAGTATGGCACGGCGACTGTAGATGTCCCTTGTTTCCCTGTGCGTCAGGAGTCAGCCATGAAGTGAATACGAAGTTCTTGTCATCGAGGTTGAGGTGCATGCAGGAGTAATCGACCAGCGCAGCCTCATGGATGTTTATATAGAGTCCGTCGTCAGTCTTCATCTGGAGCGATGTCTGCACCCCTGTCGGGGAGAACTGAGTCTGCGAGGCATTGCTGCATATGGCGTCTTTCATCTTGCCGCGTATCTCGGAGAGGCGGCACTCGGTGTAGTCATACTCCTGCGTGTCGTAGTCTCCGGCGATCCACCAGGCGGTGTGGTCGCCAGTCATCGCGAACTGGGTTTTCTCCTCCTTGATGATGAAATATGTCAGCACCCCTTCCGCCGGAAACTCATAGCGGAATCCCACTCCGTCGTCGTATACACGGAAACGGATGTCCATCTTCCGGTAGTGTTCCGGCTGGTCGAGACGCATGAGCAGTTCGTTGTAGTTGTTGCGTATCGAACTGTTCTCGCCCCATACGGGATGCCATGTCTCATCGGTCGATGATGTTGTTGTCTCGATCAGTTTGAACCCTCCGGTCATGTCGGGACCGTCGGCGAGTTCCAGTCCGAGTGCTGAGGTTTTCACCACAGGTTTACCTTTGTAGTCGATGCTGTAGACAGGCACTCCCCCTACCACATCCGCGTGGACAGTTACTATACCTCCGGGAGAGCTGAGGTCGGCAGCCGAGGCTTCCGTCGAGGCAATGGCGGCCGCGGCCATGACTGATACTATAGCCTGGATATTGTTGAATCTCATTGTTATTTAAGTAATTACTTTGACAATCTGATTATCTTGCATCCGTGAGGAGCGACGGTGGCGGTAATGGTTGAAGCCACTCCTTCGTCGGCATGGCGCCAGAGATCACGCAGCTTCCATTCTCCGGTTATGCCGAGATCCTGGAGAGGCAACGAATAGGCGCGCGGGCTGTCGTCGCGGTTGAAGAGGCCCACGATGTAGTCGCCGTCCGACATCTGTCCGTACCACACCTCATTGTTCCTGTCGTTGAGCTTGTCGCTCAAAGGCTTGCCCACAAACTTGTCGCTATTAAGCTCAAGGAGTTCGGAATTGGTATAGAACCGGAGATTATCGCCGATCGTGTTATGTTGGTCGGCCACCGTCACAGGTCCGCCCGCCATGAGCTGGAGGGAAACCACGGTCTCACGCTCGGCGTCTGTCTCAAATTTATTGAGGCGTATGAAGTCTCCGTCCATGATGACTTTGTCGCGTCCGGAGATATGCGACCAGTAGGTGAATCCGTCGAACATATTCATGCAGTTGGGCCATGTCGCATAGGATTTCCCTTTGTCTTGCGCGGAGCAATGCCACCATCCTCCGCCACCGGTATCACATACGATCCTTACCATATTGCCGTACTTGGCCTCCACTTCGGCATCATTATAGAGGTGTGGCATCACGAGCGAAGTGAAAATGCCATATTTCTTCGCCGACTCCGCTATATAAGAGAGTGCCCTCGCATAGGAATCACGGCCGTAACCACGACCGACGATACCCATGCCGCGATCCTTGCCATCCTCGTACCATGATAGAAAATCCATACGGATATAATCAATTCCAAGCTCCTTGTAATGCTTGAAGAAACCATCTATAAATTCCCGTGTGCCGGGATTTTCGGCGACGGCCCAATGGAACCAACGGTCTTCGGCGTCGGGATTCATCACGGATGTCGAACCGTCGTAATAGAGAGATCCGAAATTGTAGTCTGTTCCTTCTATCATGGTTTCGCGCGGACCGTGAATCCATAGCGGATTATCATAGACTCCGACTTTGAGGCCTTTCTCCTTACATTTGGCCACGAGATCCTTCAGGGCCATCGTGCCATAGTGTGTCATGTAGCCGGAGCCGTCGTTTGCCAGCATCGGGATGAAACCGTCGGTGCAGATCATGTCATAGCCGAAAGGCTTGAGGTCTGTTGCCACCCAATCGATGATTCTGTCCCATTCCTCGGCAGATATATCCATATCCGCCTCCGCCACGCCCTGTTGCGATTGTTCGTAGCAGTATTCATACACGCTCCAGTAAAGCGGCGCCTTATAGGTATGTATCTCACCCACCTCCGGGAGTTCCGGAAGCTCATATTTCGGGGGATAACGCATCTCTATATTGTCGGAACAGCTCGCGAGTGCCGACAGTGCCAGTACAGACGCAATCATGCTCATTTTTCTCATATCTCTTGATTGTTAAGGTCAGTCTATGTATTTGACGGATATCGTCAACCCTTTTGTGTCGAGGGTAATCTCATACTTACCCTCATCCACTACATTCCACTTATAGTCAGGGTCGCCGGCGCGATATATCATGTCGGCAGCGGATACTCCGGATTTTGACACCGTGCAGTTTTCTGCCGACGGCCGATAGAATGCGGCTCCGAAATCTTTCTCAAAACTGCATTTGAACTCTCCTTGTTTCAAAGTGCCGGTCCAAGTATAGACTCCGTCTTTTCCGCTGACTGCGGTCAGGACTGTCGCATCATCCAGACTCCAACCTCCTGCGGTAGCGCTTCCAATCATGTATAGCGGTTTAGCCTGTTCCTTACCGTCAAGATAGACGGCTTCAAATGTCATGGATTCAGTATTGAAAGTCAAACGGTAATTACCGGCTTCGGTCACTTCCCATTGATCATCGGGTTCTGTTGTAAATACCATGTTGTTTGCACTTGCACCTGATTTGGACACAGTTACTCCTGATGAGGCGGGACGATAGAACGGCGCTCCGAAATCTTTTTCACGGGCAGCCTTGAACGTTCCTCTTGCAAGTTCACCTTCCCAGACAAAAAGATTGTCATTGGCAGCATCGGCTACAATTTCAGTAGCGGCATCCCAGCTCCAGCCACCTTTTGTAGCTTCGCCAATCATATACAATTTTGATGCCGGTTTGAATTCACCGGTATATTCGGCAGCGACTGTCCAGTCCTTAAGATTGAATGTCAGACGATAGATGCCCGGAGTCTCTACTTTCCACTTGTTGTCGGGCCCTGCTGTGAAAATAAAAGAGTTGTCTTCAATTCCGTTTTCCGATATTTTCACGTCGGGTGTAGCCGGGCGTATGAACGAAGCGTTCCAGTCGCCGGGTTTGAGGCAAGCTTTCAGTTCGCCGGCATAGAGGACACCTTCATAGACAAACTCATACTGCGATCTCTTCTCCACAGGAGTCGGATTGTCGATGTTCCATTCGTTGAGCGGAGAGGCATCGCCGACAAGATAGAGCGTCTCAGTCTCGATCGGCTCAATCTGCGGGCCGTCCTGTTCGCGGAGATATGATGCGTCCATTGTCCAGTCGCGGAGGTTGAATGAGAGCTGATAGACGCCTGCTTCCGCCACACGCCATTTGTTGTCGGGATCTCCGGCATGCATTGTGAATACGGCTCCGGATATGGCGGTCTTCCCTATCTCCTCACCATTATTCACAGGGCGAATGAAGGGGGCGTCCCAGCTGCCCGGAGTGAGACAGAGCTTCATCTCCCCGGCATTCAGGTTGCCTTCCCACTCAAAGACCAGAGGATCCTCTTCCGTGGGCTGGAAAGGTGTGGGAGCGTCGATGCTCCAACCGTTTGGCGTAGCGTCGCCCACCATATAGAGGGTTGATGTCTTGATCGGCAGATTGCCGTCGATGATGATCAGGTCTTTCTCACCATCGCATCCCGAAAAGGCCGTAGCCATGGCCAGTCCGGTCAGAGTGTATATGATAGATTTTAATTTCATGTGTGAAAGTTTTTGAATGGCCTTTACTTGTTGTAGCCCGGATTCTGCTCAAGATTAGGATTGGCGTTCAGGATCGGACGCATTATCGGGAATATCTCGGTGTGACGGTCAGCATCGGGAGTCTTGTCCCACCATGTGCCGCTGCTGAAGCGGCCGAACCGTATGAGGTCGATCCTGCGCCGGCTCTCGGCAAAAAATTCGCGACCCCATTCCGCGAGGAGTTCCGACTCATCGAGGAAAGCCTTGCCTTCCGGCGAATAAAGGACGTCGTCATGATTCTCAACGGGATAATTGCGCTTGCGCACACTGTTGAGCAGTCTGGCGGCTGCTGTCTTGTCGCCTCCGCGCAATTTGCACTCCGCGAGCGAATAGATTATCTCCGGGAGACGTATCTCGGTATAGTCGCTTTCCATCTGGTGGGCGTCATCGTCGCTGTAGAAAGGATATTTCGCGAAATGCCAGCCAGAGTTGTGGTCGCCGTTCCTGAGCGTACTTGTCTTGTCGGAAGGCCACTTGTCGGGAGCCATCCCCTGGAAGTTGCCCACCGCGTCGCGGATGTAGAGATCGTAAGGCTGTTCGGGAGCGCGTACACGGGCTTTCTTTCCGTTCTCGTCAGTATATTCGAGATAGCCGAAGAGGAACATTCCCTCGCGTCGGCTGTCGCCGAGATTGCGGTAGAGCTTCATGCGCTCATCGCCGGGATACTTGCGGAAGTTCTGTATGGGCATGCCGAGTTCATAGTTGTAGAGGTTGCCGTCGAGGTCATACGACGGGGACGCGGCATATTTTGTGTTGTGGTCGCCACCTTTAGCCTTACGGTCGTTGAAGTAGTAGCGGGCGCGTGCCGGCACGGTCCACCAGTATGTGTCGCCCTGATACAGCCAGTAGGAATAACCCTGCGAGCTTGGGAACCCGAAGATTACCTCATCACATTGGTCGTTGTCCCAGTCAAAGGGTGCATCCCACCGGTCGGCCACGGCATATTGACCATAGACTCCGTCGAGAATATCCTGTGCTGTTTTTTCACAGTCAGCATATCTGTTTTCACCTATATACACCTCGGCATTAAGGTATAGACGCACGAGAAGGGCGGCAGCCCCACCCTGTGTCCATTGTCCCTGAAGATTCGATCCTGTGCCAAGAGCGTCTTTTTTGGAAAGGAGTGTGGTGCAGTCTTTCAGCTCGCTTTCGATGAAGTCGAATATGACTTCAGGCTCAACCTGTTTCTCGGTGTTGAGTGATACATCGTTGTAGCTTACGGCCAAAGGCACATGGCGGAAAGCGTCGAGAAGACGGAGGTAGAACCAGGCGCGGAGCGCGCGGCACTGAGCCTTGAGATTGTCGAACTCACTCTGCGAGAAGCCGAAACGCGAGGGATCGAGCTTGGCGAGGTCTTCGATCACATAGTTGCACTGCATGATGCCCTGGAAGCAGCCGTTCCATTCAGTCTGGGCGTCGCCGCCGTCTTCCACGTTCCACTGATGGTAGTGGAGGCGGCGCCACTGGCCGCCGTCGTCCCACCATCCGTCGCGGGTCGGGGTGATGAGTTGGTCGGCTGTGAGTTCGTTGAGCACATGGCGGCTGCAGATGCTCCAGTAAGCGTGCTCGAAAGGACGGAACACGGCGCGGACCACGTCGTTCTTCGTGTTGTAGTAGTTTTGAGTGCCCACCTGGTCGTAGAGCGTCTCGTCCAGGTTGGTGCAGCCTGTCAGGGCGATTGTGCAGAGGACTGCGGGCGCTATATATCTAAGGAATTTCATTTGTGTCTGTTTTGCAGGGTTTAGAAGTCAAGTTGCACACCGACTATGAACTGTCGGGTAGAGGGATAATATGTGCGGGAGCCTTGTCCGCCCGGAGTCAGGCCGTTGATCTGGTAGGTAGAGGGATCGACACCGCTGAATTTCGTGATGGTGAACACGTTCTTTACAGTACCGTATATCCTGAGGCGGTCGAGGAAGCGGCAGCGCGGAGTGGGGAGTGTGTAGCCCAGAGTGAGCATGTCGAGCTTGAAATAGTCGCCTCTCTCGAGGAAGTAGTCGCTGACCACAGGGTTGGCGTCGGGATTGATGTCGAAATTCTTGCCGTATGCCTTCTTGAGAACGTTGCCGGTGAAATTGCGGGTGCCGTAGTAGAAGTCATGGATGTTGAAGAGTTCGAATCCGAATGCTCCGCGGAAGAAGAGGGCGAGGTCGAAGTTGCGGTAGCGGAAATTATGGCTTGTCGACATGGTGAACTTCGGCATGCCGTTGCCAACTATCCTGCGGTCGGCATCTGTCGCCTGCGACGCACGGATTATGTCGCCGTCCTTGTCATACACGAGCCAATCTCCCCCCTCGGTTATTCCGGCGTATTTCCACATATAGAAGTTGCCGAGCGATTCGCCTTTCTGGATGCGCTGAAGATTGTAGAAAGGATAGGGATCTTCAGTGCCACACATATTATAGAAATCCTGTCCTACGTATTCAGAGTTGCTGAAATCCACGAATTTGTTGCTCATCACGGTGCCGATCACCGAAAAGTCATAGGTGAAGTCTTTTGTGTCGACGGCCTTGAAGCCAAGGTCGAACTCGAAACCGGTGTTTTTCATAGTGCCGACGTTGACGAAAGTCTCGTCAAACAGATAAGGGGGCACCGACACCTTGTAGTTGCCGAGCAGATCCTGCTGGCGGCGGTTGAAATAGTTGAGCGAACCGTAGAAGCGGTTGTCGAAGAGGGAGAAGTCGATACCGACATTCCAGTTCTTACCCTTTTCCCAACGCAGGTCGGGATTCACATTCTTTGACGGCCCCCACACCTGATAGTATTTGCCGTTGTAGAAATAATAGCCGAAGCCGGTCATGGTGCTGAGAGAGTTGTAGCTGCCGAAATCCTGGTTGCCTGTCACACCGTAGTCGCCGCGGATCTTAAGGTCGTTGATCCAGCTGAAATCCTCCATGAAAGGTTCCTGCGATATGCGCCAGCCGGCTGATACGGCCGGGAAGTCTCCCCACTTATGGTTGGCTCCGAATTTAGATGATCCTTCGTGGCGAAGAGATGCGGTGAGAAGGTATTTCCCTTCGTAGTCATAGCTGACACGGCCGAAGAAGGATATGAGTTTCGCGTCGTTCTTGTAGCTGCTCATAAGCACCTCCCCTTCCTCCTTGGCGAGCTCGCCTGAGCCGATATTGTCGGATCCGAGCCCATCGTTGGGGAAATCTTTGTTCCATGCGCTGAAACCCTGATACTGCGAATACTGGTAGGAGTAGCCGACCATCGCCTTTATGTTGTGTCTGTCGGCTAAGCGGGTGCTGTAGTTGGTGAGCCATTCCACCACATACTGGCGTTCTTTCGAGTAGGCACGGCTTGCCTCACCGTCATAGCCGCTGTTGATGGCCAGAGTGCTTGTAGAGGGGCGGAACCATGAATCGTTGTTGCTGTACTGATGGTCGGCGAACATTATCTGTGTAGAGAGGTTGTGGTTGCCTGCGCCGTCTTTCGCGAGGAGAGGAAGAAGGTTGAGTTTCAGGGTGCCGTCCCAGTCGAGAAGTTTCGTGTCGGCGTGGTTTTTCTCAAGCTTCTGGAGCTCGACGGGGTTGCTGCCCACCACCTGTCCCTGGAAATTATAATACTGGCTCGGATTCTCCGGATCCATCAGTGGAGTAGTGGGATTTGCCTCGATAGCGTTGCGGAACACTCCCCAGTCGGCGTTGTCGCGGTAGATTATGCGCGGAGCCACATTCATGTTGATGGTGAAAAGTCCGCCTTTGGTAGTGTGCATCACAGAAGCGCGAGCGCCGTATTCCTCACGGTTGGAACGGAGGTCCACACCGTTTGCGTCGCGGTAGTCAGCGCTGACACGGTAGTTGCTACGCTCATTGCCTCCGCTGACAGTCAGTGTGTGCTGCATTGTGAATCCAGTGCGGCTCACGGCATCGAGCCAGTCGAGATTACCGCCAAGATCCACTCCGCGGTCGCCCCATCCCAGGCGCACGTCGCGGTAGTCCTGAGCGTTCATCATATCGAGTTCCTTGATGATCTTGTCCCAGGCGAGTGTGGCCGAGTAGGTTGTATGCGTGTTGCCGTCCTTGCTCCCTTTCTTGGTTGTGACAAGAATAACGCCGTTGGAGCCGCGTGTGCCGTAGATGGCGGATGCCGCCCCGTCTTTCAGGATGTCGAACGAGGCGATGTCGTTGGGGTTGATGTTGGTGAGATTGCCACCGGGCACACCGTCAATCACGATCAACGGGCCGAGACCGGCTGAGCGCGACGACACACCGCGGATCTGTATGCTCGCCTGATTGTTGGGGTCGCCTGCACCGGTATTGGTGATCGAGACACCGGGCACCTTGCCCTGGATCATCATGGATGGATCGAGAGAGCTCACAGAAAGGAAGTCTTTCTCTCCGATATGGGAGATAGCGGATGTGAGTTCCTTTTTATCCATGGTGCCGTAGCCGATCACGACCACTTCGTTGAGCACTTCCGAATCTTCTTTCATCTTGATGTCGATCACGTTGCGGCCTCCGACAGCCTCCTCCACTGTCTGATAGCCCACATAAGAGAATCTGAGCTTCCCTTTGGAATCGACCCGGATGGTATATTTCCCATCGATATCGGTCGAGACGCCAGTGGCGGTTCCGGGTACTGTCACCGTCACCCCTATGAGGGGTTCGCCTGCGGTGTCGGTCACTGTTCCGGTTACGCTTGCCAGCTCGGCCCGCATATACGGGATGCCGATAAGGAGCATAAGCGTCAAGAACAGAAGCTTTAGGTTAGTTTCGCTTTTTGCCATTTGTCTGTTGTTTAGATTTTTGGTTAATTGATTTATGACGCAAAGTTATAGATGGCAACAGGGCGTGTCAATAGCATATACTGAAAATGTAGTGGTTTTAAGAGGTGATAGTGTTGCAGATCAAATATATAACTTGTGTGAAGACGCCGGATTAAGTAGTGGATATGGAGCCATTGGGGCCTGAAGGTGGAGGTTAATGCCACATTGGCGACATAAAAACAGTCTTTTATTCCCCCTGCACTTTTCCCTTCTCTTTATGATCCTGGGCATGTCCAGACCGGCCGATCTTCATGACCTCTTTTTCCAGAAGATTGCGGTCGCCAAGAGATTTGTTTCTGACCTTTGTGCGATAGTTGTAGATGGTGGTAAGGGAATATCGCAGGAATTTGGCTATGCGGTCGCTGTCGGAGATGCCGAGCCGTATGAGCGCGAATATGCGTAGCTCAGTGTTGAGCGAGCCCTCTTTCTTCGGCACTATGGCTTCATGAGGGAGGAGCAGCCTGTTGAAATCATCGACAAATGTCGGGAAAAGGTTGAGGAATGTCTTATCAAACTGGTCGTAGAACATCTTCAGTTCCTCGTCGATAAGGGAAGATGATTTAAAAAGTTTCCTGAGGTCGTCCAGTTTGCCGGCGCCCAACAGCTTTCCTGCTGTCTTGCGATACGAGTCGAGCTTCTCTATGTAGATGAGGCATTGATCCATGTATCTTCCTATGTAGACTTCTTTCAGTTCGGAAATCTCAGCGATGGCATTATTGGCCTCACTCAGCCGTTCGTTTGATTCTCTCAGTTTTTCCGTGACCTCGTTCAGGCGTGCGTAGGCTTCTTCAATCTCTTTCCGAGCCTTGGCTATCTTGCACATCTGCTTACGCATATACACGAGAGTGACTATCAGCACCAGCGAGAGGACTGTGATTATAAAAATCGTTCTCTCGAGGGACCCCTTCTGGGCGTGGACAGTGTTGACATATATAGCATTGATTTTCGGATAGGAGTCGTTGAGCTCCACTATGCGTTGGCGTGCGTTGCACAAGGTGGCGTCTTCACCTGCTATCGTCATGAATTCATACGCGCGGTTGAGGTCGCCCTCCTCATATAGAAGCAGGGCGAGCTGCCTGAGCGACATATACTCACGTACGGACGATTTCATATCGGAAATTGATGAAATCAGTAGCTGTTCCTTCTGCTTACCCTTGTCGCCCATTCGTCCGTAGGATTCGGAAAGAGTCCAGGCGCATATGGCACGTTCATGTTCCGAGAGATTATTGGCTGATATAAATGTGTTAAGGATCCTGACGGCACCTTCGGGGTCTCCCTTCACGTTCAGCATGTCGGCTTTAGTGATCACATGGGCCAGAGAGCCGGGTTCATTAGCTTCGATTATCGAGTCGCGATACATATTGGTCAGGTCGCTGTATCTCTGTTTTTCAGGGCCGAATGCCGCGAAATCTGCCAGACGACCGTAAACGGTGCGCTTTATATGGTAATAATACGGATGCAGATAGTCAGGCAGAGACTCGAAAGGAATGGAGTCGATAATCTCAAGGGTCTCATGATACATGCCCGTGGCGCTCATTATGTTGGCTCTGTTCATAAGGGCGTGTGCTATCAATACGGGATCCCCTATGGTCCGCGCCAATGTTTCCTGGCGCAGACTGATGCTATAGGCGGAGTCGGCGTTGAAGGAATGATATTCGTCATAAAGATGAATCAGCGCATCGAATCTTTCTCTGGGCTCGGATGTCTTGTCAAACTGTTCGGTCAGCTCGGCGAGACGTTTCTCTTTCCGGGCCAGGTAGAGGGGGCGGTCGGCGATGACGGCATCCAGCCGCTTCATCAGTGAATCGGCTGTGAATTCTCCGTAAGCGCATAAAAAGCAGGAGGTGAAGAAGCTTATAAATAGAATGAGAGATTTCACACGTATCGGAATTCGGGATACAAAATTAATAATTATTTTCATGGTAATGAAACAGAGGGAAGAAATAGAGGGAATATTAAATCTTGGCGTCGCATACTTATATTTCAGAATCTCCTCCCGGCATACCTGATGTCCGGGAGGAGATACGTCTGTGCTGTCTGCACTGTGTTATGTCATGACTTGTATCTGACCGAAACGGCTGAACGTGTGTCGCAATCAGTCTCGGGAAGCGATATTCTGAGTATCTTTTTAGCCGGATCGTAGGTCCAGGTGTTTTTCTTAGCCTTATTCCCATTCATCTTTATCTCTTTCGGATTTCCGGCATTCAGGATATTCAGCACCCATGCGCGCTTTTCCGGGAGGCCCGTAGCGTCACCTTGTCTTGGTTCAATCGTATAGTATTCCGTATCACCGTCGACATTATGGACGAAGCCGGTGCGTGCGTATCTTGTCTGGTAGTCGCTGTTGTCGCCCTGGTCTTCATAGAGTGAGCCTTCCCCCTCTTCCCCGGCCACTATGTCGAGAATGATCTGGCGCGGACGCTCGGTGACTCTTTTCACGGCAGAAGGATTGAGCGGAATCATGGAGCCGGCGCGATAGAAATACGGGATCTCACTGTCGGAAAATTCCATGGTGATCTCACATGGGCCTTCGATCATACGGCCTTTGTCCACACTCCACCATTTACCTTGAGGAAACCATATCTTTTTAAGGCTTTTACCTCCATCGGAAGCGGGTTCGGTGACAGGTGCCACGAGAATATCGTCGCCGAAGAAATATTCTCCCTCATGGGAATATGCCTCCTCAGTTTCGGGATAATCATAATAGAGAGGTCGGCAGATTCCTATGCCGGTGTCATAGGTTTTGCGTGCCATAGTGTAGATATATGGGAATAGGGAATAACGGAGTCTGACAGCTTCGCGCATAAGGGGGAAATTGCTGAATTTCCACATCCTGCGTTCTATCCTGTCGTCTTTTGTGGCATGGCTTCGGAATATCGGTGTGAATATGCCAAACTGTATCCACCTGAGCACCAGTTCCGGATCGTTGACCGTTTTCTCATCGGTAAAGGCATGCCCTCCGAGATCGTGTCCCCAGTATGTGTAGCCTACGTTCGAGGCGGTGGCAGTGAAGTATGGCTGGAATGCCAGGGTAGGGAAATTGATCAAGGCATCTCCGGAGAAGCCGATCTGATAGCGGTGGCTGCCAAGGCCACCCCAGCGATGGAAGATCACGGGGCGCCTCTCCGGACGGTTGCGTTTCATGTCATTGAAGAAGACATGATTGCACCAGAAGGTCTCTCCAAGGCCCGGTGAGAGAGGACTTGTGAGATACTGCTGCCAGTCGAGCCACCAGAAATCGACCCCCTCCTTCTCGTGGGTGCGGATGACGTTTTTGAAGAATGACTCTGTGAAATCAGGATAATCGAGACTCCATGCGATTTTGCCGTCGGCGGTATATTTCCTGCCAAGTTCGGCATTCATGGCCTTGTAGAATGAGGGCGACTCTATGCTGTCTATACCGTCAGCCGGATGCAGGTTGAGGGCCGCGCGGAGGCCGTTGCCGTGTATGTCGCCGAGTAATTTCTCCGGCTCCGGAATCAGATTCGTATTCCATGACCATCCGGTCCATCCTCCTCGTCCTTCCGATTCACAGTCGGCGTTACCGTTCCAGTGCCAGTCCATATCAAGGATCAGGACATCTGTCGGGATGTCGTTTGTATCGAGGTCGGCCATTATTTTTCGATAGTCCTCGTCGGAATACGAAGCGTAGCGGCTATACCAGTAACCGAACACGTAATCTGGCGGCAACGGTATTTTGCCCGCGATTGCGGTGTAATCAGACAATGCCTCTTTATAATCATGGCCGTAGCCAAGGAAATATAGGTCGAGGGCTGCCGGGTCATGTCTTTCCGCCCACCATCCGTAGCCGGTCAGAGCATTAGGTTCCAGAGCGAACGATCTGCTTCCGTCAGGGCGCGTGGCAGACCAGGAGTCGTCGATGACGGCCCATCCTGAGCGGGATATGAGACCGTTCTCAAGCTCGGAACGCTTGTTGTCGCCATTGCTGCTGTCGAGCGTGCGGCACGTGCCTTTCAAGTTAAGCGGATCCTGTTTGCCCGGATACCATATTTCTTCCTTACCCGAAGGCCGGAGTGTTATCGACAGATTGGAAGGGGATGAGGGTGATGTGCGGGGATCCGTGCCTTTCCGGTATCGGAGCCGGAGGCTGTCGGTCACTATGTAGAGAAAATCCTGATCTTCTTTCGTGGTGAACGCGGGGACACATTCCATCTCACGGTTCTGGACAGTGAATGTGGCGCGGTCTTCGAATACTCCTCTATCGCTGTATTCGATTCGTATCATCTCGGGAGTGAGGATTGTAAACCGGGCGTTGCCGGAGGTCACCACAGCTTCCGGTCTGGCCAGAGGATTGTCGGCCGACACGGATGTCGGTAGGGTGAGGAAGATGGCCGGAAGAAAGACTGCCACAAAGCTTTTCCAGGGGCCGGATATTCTTTTCATGTTGTGTATACTGTTTGTTTGATATGAAGTCATATCGCAAAGTTATATACAACATTTGTCATTATCAACTATACGGGCCTGGATCTCCATGAAGCGGCGGACGGTGTCTTCGTCGCCGGTGTATTTGCCGTGGTCTTCGCTGAGTTTGCAGGTCTTGAAGTAGAATGGCCAGGATTCGGTGATCTTCACTTCCAGAAGTTTTATCACGATGTTCATCGGAATGAGGCCGGGGAAGTCGTTGGTGAAGTGGGTGCCGATGCCGAATGAGGGAAGGCATTTACCGGCGGCGTAACGCTGTATGGCGATGGCCTCGTCGACGTCGAGACCGTTGCTGAACACGACCTGTTTCGTGGCAGGGTCGATGTTGAGCGAACGGTATTTATCGCAGATCAGGTCGAGCTGACGGAAATTGTCGCCGCTGTCCACGCGGAGTCCCTTGAAGAGGTTGGCGTAGTCTTCCGAGAAATTCAGGGAGAATATGCGCCAGCCATAGGTGTCATAGAGGAATGTACCGAGGGCGCCGCGGAATGTGCGCGCCCAGGTCTCCATGGCCAGATGGTTGGCCATCTGTGGGCCAAACATTCCGGCGATCGCGCATACCAGTTCATGGGCCATGGTTCCCATAGGCACGAGGTCATATTTCATGGCGAGGTAGACGTTGCTCGTGCCGATCAGCCGCCCATCCCCTTCCGCCGCGCATTCCTTCATTGCCCTCACGGCCGTGTCCTGCGCGAGGAAAGAGGCGCGGCGCCGTGTGCCGAAATCGCTGAACATGCATCCCTCCCCTATGAGCCTCGAGGCTTTCCGTTGCGAGGCCTGGTAATAGGCATCGTAGTCGAGCTTGCTGTCGAGCCCTGTCATCATGTAGTAAAGCTCGGAAATTATGGAGAGCACTTTCACCTCAAGCAGTATGGTGTCGCTCCAACAGCCGCTGAATTCCACGTTGAGATGTCCGGCGCTGTCTTGCTCAACCTTTACCCAACGGCTGTCATAACGGAATCCCTTCAGGAAACTGTAGAACCAGGAGGGTATGTAGGGACAGCGTCTCTTCATGAAGGCGATCTCTTGGTCGGTTATCGTCACGTTCCCGAGCATGGCTATCTGCCCGCGCAGGGCTTCGGCGAACCCCGGGGGATAGATTGTGTTGTTGCGGTCGATGAAGCGGTATCTCACCTGTGTGCGCGGAAAATTGTCGATCACGGCGCAGCACATAGTGAATTTATAGAGATCGTCGTCGGTGAAATGTGTGATTATCTGTCGCATGGAGATTCTTTTTTAATTGAGGGGTATGTCCGCAGGTTTTTTCAAGATAACATTGCGGCAGCGTGTTTGGTTGAATCCGGAGGGATTTCGGAGAGCTCTTGAATTTAACGCACAACTTCTTACACCTTCGACAAACCGGTTACACCTTCGACAAACCGGCTTCGCGCTCCAATTCCTGACACGCAATCAACACGGCGCCGCCCCCGATCGGGAGGCGGCGCCGTGTTGATTGCGTGAAAGAAATGGTTATTTTTTCGTTGATGACTCGATCCATGCCTTCACCTCATCGTCGGTCGCGGAGTTCATCAGCAGACCGGGAGCCCATGTGATGGAGGGGTAGGCGGCCTTGAGGTCGGTCTCGCTCTGCTCTATGGTGCTTCCTCCGGATGTCATGAAGGGGACAACGGTCTTTCCTGCGAGGTCGTTGCTTTCGATGAAGGTGTTGATGATTGTCGGGGCGGTGTTCCACCAGTTGGGGAATCCGAGGAAGACAATGCTGTAGGCCTTGAGATCGGTCGTGGTGTCGGCGAGCTGCGGACGGAAGTCGCGGTTGCGCATCTCCACGCTGCTCCGGCTGAGGGAGTCGCGCCAGTCGAGGTCGGCATCGGTGTATTTCTGCCGGGGTGTGATCTCATGGATGTCGGCACCCGCGAGGGCCGCTATCCTTTCGGCAGCCTTGGCGGTGGTGCCGGTGGCTGAGAAATAGCATACTATGGCTTTGGGGGCCACGCTGTCGGTGGCCGCAGTATCTGCCTGGGATGATTTCTGACGATTCGAGCATGCTCCGAGCACCATGAGGGAGAGAAGAACCAGGGATGAGAGGATTCTTGTGGTTTTAAGCTTCATAATATCAAATTAATCTGTCTATTAATCAGTTTTTCTGCCGGAAGGAGATGATAGTGGGGTCGCAGCCTTCGGAAGTGACGGCATACATGACGCCGTCTTTGTCGGGCGCCGTGATTAGCCGCACGCGTCTGTCGAGACGGTATTCCATCTTCTTGTTGCCCTCCCAGTCGTAGACTTTCACCACATTGGCCGACCAGGGGTTTTTCCCTTTGTCGGAGTCATTCATGCGGAGGTCTGAGAGGAGGAGGTAGACGTGGTCTTTGTCGGATGCGGAGTCGATGATGCCTACCGCGCAGTCTTCCGCCACTCCCAGGTAGTCACCCTTCTCGGGATCGAATTTTTGCTCCCCCTGGTATTCGCAGTATTGCGACACGAGCTTCAGGGAGTCGCCGTCAAGGCGATAGAAACCGGCGGCATCGGCCATGCTTCCGATAGCCGCCACCCTCTTTCCGTCGGGCGCCACCTCAAGGCTATACTGATAGGCGGCGGTCTGGCTTACGGGAGGATATTTACGGTAGTCTTCCGGCACCATCCTGTCGCCAAAGTGTCCGGCCTCCTTTCCCTGCGGGGTGTATAAGGTAAAAATCTCAGGCCAGTCGACATATCCCTTGGAGGAGACATACATGCCGTTGGCGAGGGGGCTGACAAACCAGGCGTTCTTGAGCTCTATGCCACCGTCGCGCGTATAGGGATGCGAGAGATCTCCGGATAGGGTGCATGTGTAATATCTGTTTTTGTCGGTATCCAGGATTCCGAATCTGTCGTTGGCGCCCGGTATCCCGGAAAGGAGTATGATATTGCTGAAGTCGGAGGGTCCGCCTCCCCGTGTGCCGAACTGGCCGATGTAGCGCGGAGTTGCGATATCGACAATGTGGAACAGAGAGTCGGTCTTGTTGTCGAGTATAAGAAGGAAGTCGCCCACTCTGTTCATTGACAGCGGGCGGCCGATCATTATCTCCTGATCACCGAAATCTGTCTCCGTCGATGTCATCTCGATTATGGAGTCGCTCTCAGAGGCGTTTCGCGCCCCGCCCTTGCATGCGGAAAGGAGGAGCAGGGAGGCCATTATCGCGGCTGTCGCGCGGAATGTAGGTAGATATGTCATAGTGTTGATCTTTATATGGTTAAAGGGATGTGTCGGGGTGGCATAAAACTTTAAGAGCGGGGATTGCCTATCAGTTTTCACCTTCGACAAACCGGTTTCTTTCTTCGCCATACTGGATGACGAGAACAAAATTAATAAATAATTCTCAGTCTGTCAAGCGTCTATGTGTTAAATCAAACTAACAGGAGTCTTTGAAGGGACACCGAAGACTGCTTAGATTTGCCATTTTTTGTGTTTTAGGCAAAAATAAAAATCACTGAAAATGCTTGATTTTCAGTGATTTTTCCACTTTTGGTGATTTTTATTAGTGACCCCGGAGGGATTTACCCGAAACGGGGTCAACTATATTGTCTGTCAATACTTTAGATTTCTTGAAAATCATGGATGTTCCCTTTTTGCACACCCGGACATTTGCGGTGATTTTCTTTGCTTCGCAACATGCACCGGCTTTCAGCCGACATGCATTAAGAAATCACCCGCGAATTACATTTCAATGTTCGTCGTATATCTACAACGCAAAAGTAGCTATAATAGTCTGATTTCAGACTGTTTTCAGCGTTAAAAATTCCAATCTGAAATGGTGGGTCACAGACTGAAATAGCCACCTGTCTTTTTAGAACCCCGGTATTCGATAATATTCAGCTCGACCAAGTGTTTCAAG
>PPYF01171976.1_pt1 | contig 20576 bp, 21 predicted proteins | sample 1559871 | NCBI WGS metagenome assembly PPYF01 (sample SAMN08240021, study PRJNA423297) | Human gut metagenome, whole genome shotgun sequencing project. | reverse complement strand
TGCTGTTGCTTTGGGCAGAAGATATTTCAAAAGAAAGACTCATCGGACGCTGCCGGAACAAAGAGTGCTGATTGGATGAAAGGCGGCCATTTGAGAAAAAACTGAGAGACGGATATGTTCGGATCCGTGGAAAAAGCAGGAGAGGAGCAGAAGAATCATATGAAAAAACAGTATGCAGTGCTGGGACTTGGAAGATTTGGCTATGCGGTGGCAGTGACACTGGCGCAGGCGGGCAATCAGGTGCTGGCGGTGGACAGCAGCGAAGAGCTGGTACAGGAGATTTCGGACTATGTCACCTATGCGGTGCGGGCGGATATCACGGATACCAATGTGTTTGCGTCGCTGGGCATCAGCGATATGGATGTGGTGATCGTCGGGATCGCTCAGAATATGCAGGCAAGTATCCTTGCGACGATCCAGTCCAAGGAGGCGGGTGTACCTTATGTGATTGCCAAATGCCTCAGTAAGATCCATGCGGATATCCTGACCCGCGTGGGGGCGGACAAGGTGATCATGGCAGAATATGAGACAGGTGTCCGTTTGGCAAAAAATCTTATTTCCGGCGGATTCCGTGATCTGTTTGAGCTGTCGGATGATTTTTCCGTGGCGGAGCTTACCGTGCCGGCAGCATGGGTTGGAAAAACACTGGAACAGCTGCAGATCCGCGGAGAGTACGGAGTAAACATTATCGCATTAAAAGGGGAGAACGAGATTCAGGTGAATGTGGATCCGCGCCAGCCGCTGCAAGCCGGAGAGTTTTTGGTAATGGTGGGAAAAAATGAGGATTTGGCAAAGGTTCCGAAGGAGTAAGAAATGATCACAAGCAGCAGTAATCAGCAGATGAAAAATATTGCCCTTTTGAATAAGAAGGCGAAGACACGCAGGGAACAAGGGATTTTTGTTGTCGAGGGCAGAAAGATGTTTCAGGAAGCCCCGGCGGAATGGATCGAAAAAGTATACCTTTCCGAGTCTTTTGAGAAGGCGAATGAAATTCCGCTGGACGGTATAGAATATGAGGTAGTGGATGACAGGGTCTTTGCGGCGGTCTGTGATACCAAAACGCCCCAGGGGATCCTGACGATGGTAAAAATTCCTTCTTACACAGAGGAGCAGGTACTTGGCGGAGACTGTCCGTTCCTGATCGTGCTGGAGGACCTTCAGGATCCGGGAAATGTGGGAACGATCCTGCGGACGGCGGAGGGCGCCGGAGTCACCGGGGTCATCGTGAGCCGCAAGACCGCGGACCTGTTCCAGCCAAAAACCATACGGGCGACCATGGGCTCCATCTATCGGATGCCGTTTCTGGAGGTGGAGCGTCCGGCGGAGTTCCTCTCCAGGCTGGCGGAGCGGGGAATCCGGACATTCGCGGCACATCTGAAAGGGACGGAATCCTACCGGACACAGGATTATACCGTTCCCACAGCGATTTTGATTGGAAATGAAGGCAATGGGCTCAGCGGTGAACTGGCGGGAAAAGCTGACAAGCTGGTGCGTATCCCGATGGAAGGGCGAGTGGAATCGCTCAATGCGGCGATCGCTTCAGCGATTTTTATGTATGAGGTACACGGACAACGGGCGATAGAACAGGGGGTATAACTGTTCGGCCAGAGGAACAGTTATTAAGGTTTTTGCAGTTTTATTACATTTTTTTAAAAGGTATCGACATTTTCCGCGGTTTCGTCTACAATACTGTGTAAATCGTAACGGTCAGCAGTGGGACAGTTACTGCAAATCGTAACAGCTCAGCCGGCTGAACAGTTACTTGAAATCAACTATTATGGGGAGGAAGGAAATGGCGAATAAAAAGAAATTGACCAGAAGGGAAATGAGAAGAAGACGCCGTCAGCGGATTCTGATCATTAAGACAGTGGCGCTGTGCGCGCTGCTGGTAGTGCTGGGTGTGGCTGTCTGGTTCCTGGCAGGAAGTCCCCGGATCGGCTCCGGCGGAAAAGGAGAATCGGCATCCAACAGCGAGGACCAGAAGGAAGATGAGACACAGGATGCTTCCGATGACACACCGACCAAAGAAGAGCTGATCGCCCAGGCGGACGCGCTGGCGATGACCTACGATTATGACGGAGCGATCAGCCTGCTCCAGAATACGGAGGGAGCAGCGACAGATCCGGATATGATCGCGAAGATTTCGGAGTATACAGAAGCGAAAAATGCCTGCGTCAAAGTGGATATCAACCAGGTGACACACGTATTTTACCATTCGTTGGTTGTAGACCCTCAAAAGGCGTTCTTTCAAGATAACGCCCAGACAGAAGGCTTTTGTGAATGGATGACAACGGTGGATGAGTTTAACAGGATCACCCAGCAGATGTACGACAACGGCTATGTGCTGGTTGCCCTGCATGATCTGGTAAATCAGACGGTCGATGAGAACGGTACTGTGCATTTTACCCCGGGAGAAATTTATCTTCCGGAAGGCAAGAAACCGTACGTGCTTTCTCTGGACGACCTGAGTTACTATCATTCTTATGACGGCCGTGGAATTGCCAGCAAGATGGTGCTGGATGAAAACGGAAAACCGACCTGTGAGTATATCCAGGACGACGGAACCGTTGTGACCGGCGCTTACGACTGTGTACCGCTGCTGGATCAGTTCCTGGAGGAGCATCCGGATGCAGCCTACCACGGAGCCAAGGGAACCATTGCCCTGACCGGATACGATGGAATCCTCGGTTACCGCACTGACAGCGCATATAAAACCCGGGAAAATCTCAGCGATGATCAGGTAAAATGGCTGGAAGAACATCCGGATTTTGACTGGGAGAAAGAGTGCGAGGAGGCAAAGAAGGTAGCGGAAGCGATCAAGGCGGACGGCTGGACCTTCGCAAGCCATACCTGGGGACATATCCGGATCGGTGATGCGTCGCTGGAACATATCCAGACGGATACCGAGCGATGGCTTCAGGATGTAGCGCCGCTGATCGGCGGATCGGATACTATCATCTTCGCCCATGGACAGGACCTTGCGGACTGGCATGATTATCAGGCTGACAACGAGAAATTTAACTATCTGAAGAGCAAAGGATTCAATATCTACTGCAACGTGGATTCTACCCAGTATTTTGTACAGTGTCGTGACAATTATCTGAGAATGGGAAGAAGGAACCTGGACGGCTACCGTCTGTATCAGGATGCCATCAACGGCGGAACAAAGACCAGCGATCTTTTCGATGCCGCAAGCGTCTGGGATTCCCGGAGACCGACCGATCCTTCGCTGTACGATCTGCAGTAAATGCGCAGACCTGGTTGAATTATTACGTAAAAGCATCGTCTGATATTTTTTGATTGTTACAAAAAGTTCAGAGCGTATCTGAAAATTCAGAAATGAAGGTTCAGATGCGCTCTGTTTTTTGCTTTTTTATGGAGGGCTTCATTTTTATGGTGGAGGAAAGATTCGACAGAAAGGGGAGAAATAACCGCGAAGTGGGAGATGTTTGTGGATTATTATAGAAAAAACAAAGGATTTCTGCGGAAAGTTGTAGGAAAGTTATGATTGACAAAAAGTTGTAATGCTGATAGAATCGGTTTGTAACAAATCGTAACAAAAATGTAACAACTAGCAGGAGGTAAGTATGACATTGAAACGGAGCCACGTGGTTGGCGCACTTGGGGGAGCACTGACAATGACGGCGATCATGGCTGTACCGGCATATGCAGACACTTTAACCGACGAAACAACGAATGCTACGAATGAGGAGAGTATTTTATATACAGAAGGCTGGAATCAGAAAGCGGCGGCCAATGTGGAGAGCTACGCGGTCATCCGCGCGGCTGCTTCTTCCGATTCCGAACAGACAGGTGTCCTTTTGCCGGGACGCGCGGTAACGGTTGAGGGACAGGAAGGCGACTGGAGCAGGGTAAGTTCTGATGGAGTAGAAGGGTATATCAGAAGCGACCTGCTGGTATTCGGAGAGGAAGCGCGTGTTCACTATCAGAATGTATGCGGCTTTACCGGTACCGTAACGGCCAGCAGCCTGAGAGTCAGAACTCAGCCGTCTCTGGAGGCGGAAACCGTCGGGAGCCTGGGGAATAACAGACAGGTCAAGGTACTGGGCGCTGAGGGAGAATGGTATCAGGTAAGCTACAATGGAAGCAGCGCGTACGTATATTCCGATTACGTGAGTCTTGAAAATGCAGTCCAGGGTGCAATGACCGTGGACGAGTACCAGGAAAGTCAGAGCCAGGCGGTATCCGGAAGCGCGGTATCCGCAGACAGCGGCGATCTTGCAATGCTGGCGGCGCTGATCGAATGTGAAGCCGGCGGAGAAAGCTATACCGGAAAGGTAGCGGTAGGAGCAGTTGTTCTGAACCGTGTCAGAAGCGGATCTTTTCCAAACGATATCGCGGGAGTCATCTATCAGAGCGGTCAGTTTTCACCGGTATCCAGCGGAAAATTCCAGAGCGTTCTTTCCAGAGGGGCGAGAAGCGACTGTTACGAAGCGGCAGCCGCAGCACTGGCAGGCGAGAACCCCGTTGGAAACTGCCTGTACTTCAACAGTGGATCAGGCCGTGGAATCCAGATTGGAAACCAGCATTTTTATTAAAAATCGAAGATTGACCCATCATAAAAGAGGACAACCGGACGCAGACAGCAGAAAATTCTCTGCCGCTGCCTGTATCCGGGTGTCCTCTTTTTTGTCTGCATTCTTTGTTCTGTGCGGTAAATGCGCAGACCTGATCGAATCGGTGCCTATTTATTCTTTCCATATGTCCAAAAAATGTAAGAAATCGGAAAGAATTGCGTTATTAAATTAACAATCTTTCGCTTGTATTTTGGGAAGAAATATAGTATTATGATGACAAGAAAATTTGTATATACAAAAGAATGAACAAACGTCTTTTTTCTGTCATGAATCCGATATTAGCTGCAGAGAATCGGAAAGATGAAAAAAAGTCAGTTCCGGAAAGGGGATGGAGAGATGTATGAGATCATCTGGCTGGCTGCTCTGGTGATTTTACTGATTGCGGAGGCGTTGACATGCGGGCTGACGACCATCTGGTTTGCGGGAGGAGCGCTGATCGCGTTGGCTGCCGCTTTGTTCGGGGCGAATGTATGGATACAGCTTGGCGTATTCCTGGCTGTTTCCCTGCTTCTGCTGATCTTCACGCGGCCGGCAGCATTAAAGTACATGAATAAATCAAATCTGAAAACCAATGTGGATTCGCTTGCCGGAGAACAGGGTGTGGTGGCGGAGCGTATCAATAATCTGGACGGAACCGGAAAAGTAAAACTGAACGACGTGTTCTGGACAGCGCGCTCCGAGGACGGCAGTATCATCGAACAGGGAGCGGTCGTTCAGATTGTCCGTGTAGATGGAGTGAAGCTGATTGTAAAAATGAAGGAGGAAGAAAAATGGGTGGAGGAGCATTGACAGGTATTATTATTGTATTGGTTGTGGCAGTTTTATTGATCGTGGCGGCATCCTGTGTAAGGATCGTGCCGCAGGCAAATGCGATCGTGTTGGAGCGGCTGGGCGCTTACCGGGCGACCTGGTCCACGGGGCTTCATTTTAAAGTGCCTTTTATCGAGCGCGTGGCGAAGAAAGTCAACCTGAAAGAGCAGGTCGTAGATTTTCCGCCTCAGCCGGTAATCACAAAAGATAACGTTACGATGCGGATCGATACGGTCGTATTTTTCCAGATCACCGATCCGAAGCTTTTCGCCTATGGTGTGGAAAATCCGATCATGGCGATTGAAAATCTGACAGCCACGACACTGAGAAATATCATCGGTGATCTGGAGCTGGACGAAACACTGACTTCCAGAGAGATCATCAATACCAAGATGCAGTCCGCGCTTGATATGGCGACAGACCCATGGGGCATCAAGGTCAATCGTGTGGAGCTGAAGAACATCATGCCTCCGGCAGCCATTCAGGAAGCGATGGAGAAACAGATGAAGGCAGAGCGTGAACGCCGTGAGTCCATCCTGATCGCGGAAGGTGAAAAGAAATCTACGATCCTTGTTGCGGAAGGTAAGAAAGAGTCGGCAATCCTGGACGCGGAGGCGGAGAAACAGGCAGCTATCCTACGTGCGGAAGCGGAGAAAGAGAGAAAGATCAAAGAGGCGGAAGGCCAGGCGGAAGCGATCCTCAAAGTTCAGCAGGCGAATGCCGACGGTATCCGTGCCCTGAAGGAAGCGGGAGCGGACGAAGCAGTTCTGACTCTGAAGAGCCTGGAGGCGCTGGGCGTGATGGCTAACGGTCATGCGACCAAGATCATCGTTCCTTCCGACATTCAGGGACTGGCGAGTCTGGCGACGTCACTGAAGGAAATCCTTGTGGATGAGGAGAAAAATCCGCTGAAGTAAAAGTGTGCTGGGTGAGCAGTGAACAGTAACAAGTAAATACAGAGAGATAACGGACGAAATCCGACGGAATGCGGGGTATGTATGCAGACGGCGGATTTTCGTCCGTTTTTTACGTGAAATCCAGAACAAAATTTATCTTGTCTTTTGCCTATATGAGAATTATATTAAAATGTAACAGACATGTTCCGATACTGAGAAAACAGGGAGGATACACATGAAAAAAACAGTAAGAATAGAATTGGATAAGAGCGACGAGCTGCAGTGGCTGTACTCGCAGGACTGGGTTTATCATGAATACGGAGACTGCAAAAGACATCTTCAGATTCTTTTTCCATTCCGGCCGGAAATGAAAAAAGAAGAGCGCTATCCTGTGATCCTGTTTATTCCAGGCTCTGCGTGGCATAAACAGGAGATGTACAATGATATCCCTCAGTATGCAACGCGTTGAAGTTTCTTCCTGCGATTGCGGATACGTTTCATATGGATATGGATAAAATTTTCCTTATGGGAAATTCATCCGGCGGTCATATTGCGATGATGTCTGTACTTTTTGATGTGCATAGACTGTGTGAGCCGCTGCCGAAGATTTCCGGTGTTATCGCGGAGAGCGCTTCAACGGATCTTCTGATCTGCGCAAGAGATCCGCTGCCTCCGTGGATGACGGTGCGTCCATCTGCGGTGCTTCTCGGCGTTGACAGGATAGAAGGAAATGAAGAGGCTGCGAAAAAAGCGTCTTGTGCCATGTATATTTCAGAAGAGATGGAACTGCCGCCGGTACTGTTGATCCACAGCTCGGATGATCCGGTTGTTTCCGTGGAAAACAGCAGATTCTTGTATGAAAAACTGACTGCAGCCCGCCATAAAGTTGACTATTATGAACTGGAGGGCAGCTGTGATCATGGCGGTGCGGTGTTTTATGACAGTAGAATTTTGGATATTATTCAAAAATTCTGTGAAGAACATTTAAAAAAATAAAGAAAACATGTGTCTGAGACTAGTCAGCACGCCAGCGCTTTGGTACAATAAATAAGATATTAAAAACAGGATCACAAGAGGAGGAGATACCCATGAATTTACAGGGACGTGACTTTTTGACACTGAAAGACTTTACGCCGGACGAGATCGGTTATCTGCTGGATCTCTCAGCAGAACTGAAAGACAAAAAGAAAAAAGGCATTCCGGTGGATGTGCTGCGTGGAAAGAATGTAGCGCTGATTTTTGAGAAGACCAGTACGAGAACCCGCTGTGCATTTGAAGTGGCAGCCCATGACCTTGGCATGGGAACGACTTATCTGGATCCGACCGGTTCCCAGATCGGAAAGAAGGAGAGTATCCGTGATACAGCCAGAGTGCTGGCGGGAATGTATGAGGGAATCGAATATCGCGGGTTCGGTCAGGAGATCGTGGAGGAACTGGCGAAGTATTCCAAGGTTCCGGTATGGAACGGCCTGACCAATGAATATCACCCGACACAGATGCTGGCGGACATGCTGACCATTCGTGAGCAGCTGGGACATCTGAAAGGCGTGAAGCTGGTGTATATGGGAGATGCCCGTTATAACATGGGAAATTCTCTGATGATCGCTTCCGCGAAGATGGGAATGGATTTTGTTGCCTGCGCGCCGAAGAAGTATTTCCCCAATGACGAGCTGGTTGCGCAGTGCCGGGAATATGCAAAGGAAAGCGGCGCGACGATCACACTGACCGAGGATGTGAAAGAGGGTACAAAAGACGCCGATGTAATCTATACGGACGTCTGGGTATCCATGGGTGAGCCGGACGCTGTATGGGAAGAGCGTATCCGGGAACTGACACCGTATCGCGTGACAAAAGAAGTGATGGCAAACGCAAAGGAAACAGCGATTTTCCTTCATTGCCTGCCTGCGTTCCATGATCTGGACACAAAGATCGGAAAAGAGATGGGCGAGCGTTTCGGCCTGACCGAGATGGAAGTGACCAACGAAGTATTTGAATCTGAGCAGTCGAAGGTCTTTGAGGAAGCAGAAAACCGTATGCATACGATCAAGGCGGTTATGGCTGCGACTCTTGGAGCCTTTGGAAAGGAATGACAGAAGAGGGATGCGGGAAAATAAGAAAGCAGAGGTTCTGCGCCTGCTGAGAGAATCCATGGAATTCATTTCCGGGCAGGAGTTATGTGAAAAATTTTCCGTTTCCAGAACAGCCGTGTGGAAGATCATCAAACAGCTCAAAGAGGAAGGATATGAGATAGAGGCGGTTCAGAACAAAGGATACCGCCTCTTAAAAATGCCGGATATCCTCAGCCGGAGCGAGATTGAGAGCAGGCTGGAAGGGGAATGGATCGGCAACCGGGTATATTTCGCGGAGGAAGTGGATTCCACCAATACCTGGGGCAAACGGCTGGCAGAGGAAGGCGCGCCTCACGGAACGCTGGTCGTCGCCGATGAACAGACCAAGGGCAGGGGACGGCGCGGCAGAAGCTGGGAATCGCCGAGAGGGACCACGGTGAGCATGACGCTGATCCTGCGGCCGGATCTGGAACCGGTGCGGGCTTCCATGCTGACGATCGTTATGGGACTGAGCGTGGCGCAGGGACTGCAGGAACTGCTGGATGTGCCGGTTCAGATCAAGTGGCCCAACGATGCGGTTCTGAACGGCCATAAACTCTGCGGGATCCTGACGGAGATGAGCGCCCAGATCGATTACATCAATTATGTGGTGGTCGGAACAGGGATCAATGTGAACCAGACGGAAGTTCCGGAAGCATTGAAAGAGATCGCGACCTCTCTTCGGATCGAGACGGGACATCCTGTAAAACGGGCGGAGGTGATCTGTACCGTGATGAAAGCATTTGCGCGGAATTATCAGGTGTTCATGGAGACGGGAGATCTTTCCGGGCTTCAGGACGCATATAATGAAATACTGGCGAACAAAGACCGCCAGGTGCGTGTGCTGGACCCGAAGGCGCCGTTTGAGGGCGTTGCGCTTGGCATCAACGAGAGGGGTGAGCTTCTGGTGAGGCAGGAGAACGGAACCGTCTCGGAGGTTTACGCGGGAGAAGTGTCTGTGCGCGGCCTTTATTCTTATGTATAAGTCAAACACCCCGCAGCAAGCTACGGGGTATCTGACCCTCGCGGCAGTCGCCAAATGGACATGCAAGCATGTCCGCTTGGCTCGTTGCCCGCGGGAATGGAAAAAAGAAAGGAGTTCCGGATGTATTCCGATGATGAAAAGGTAGTGCTCTGCGGTGCGAGCGCTTATGAACAGAAGTATTATTTTAATCAGGATTTTTCCAGCCTTCCGCAGAGTGTGCAGGATGAGCTGCATGTGATGTGCGTGATGTTTACGGTGGAGATTGGAGGAATCTTTACCCTGTGGTTTGACGGGGAGGGAAACCTGCAGTTTGAGACGGAGGCGGTGGATGCCGACGCCATGTATGATGAGATCGGCGGAGCGCTGAAGATCAAGCAGCTGCAGCAGGACAAGCAGGAACTGCTGCAGTCTCTGGAACTGTATTACCGGGTATTTTTCCTTGGGGAAGAGTGCTTATGAAGCCGCTGAAGATTGGAAATGTGACGATTGACTGTCCGGTTGTCCTGGCGCCGATGGCAGGGGTGACGGATCTGCCGTTCCGCCTGCTGTGCCGGGAGATGGGCGTCGGGCTGCTGAGTATGGAGATGGTCAGCGCCAAGGCGATCCTTTACAAAAACAGGAACACAGAGTCCCTGATGGAGATCGCGCCGGGGGAGAATCCTATTGCCCTGCAGCTGTTCGGCAGCGATCCGGAGATCCTGGGAGAAATTGCGGCGCAGATCCAGAACCGTCCCTTTGATATCCTGGATTTCAATATGGGATGCCCGGTGCCGAAGGTCGTCAACAATCAGGAGGGCTCTGCGCTGATGAAACAGCCGGAGCTGGTGCGGGAGATCGCTTCCAGTCTTGTGAAAGCCTCGGAGAAACCGGTCACCGTAAAAATCCGCAAAGGATTCGACGATGCCCATGTCAATGCGGTGGAGATTGCCAAAATCCTGGAGGACTGCGGCGTTGCAGCGGTTGCGGTCCATGGACGCACCAGAGAGCAGTATTATTCGGGGAAAGCGGACTGGGAGATCATCCGGAAAGTGAAGGAGGCGGTATCCATCCCTGTGATCGGAAACGGCGATGTGGACAGCCCGAAGGCGGCGGTGGAGATGCTGGAACAGACAGGCTGTGACGGTGTGATGATCGGACGGGCGGCACAGGGAAATCCGTGGCTTTTCCGGGAGATCCGCCATTATCTGGAGAGCGGGGAAGAACTTCCGAGGCCTTCCATGGACGAGGTCAAAGAAATGATCCTGCGCCATGCGCGCTTTCAGGTGGAATATAAAGGTCCGGATGTGGGAATGCGGGAAATGCGCAAGCATGTGGCGTGGTATACCGCTGGATTTCCCCATTCCGCAAAGCTGCGTTCGGAAGTGAATGCGGTGGGGACGCTGGAAGAGCTTGGGGAGCTTTTACAGAACTGGACGTTGGACAGGCGCTGAAACATGCGGACATAAAAGAGGAAAAGAAAAAGAAAACGAAAGAAAAATGGAGTGTAGCGAACTATGAAAATCAAAGAGATCTTTGCCCCTTCAGATATGACGCAGGGGAAACCATGGGAAAAAATTCTGGTTTTTACGATCCCTATGCTGCTGGGGAATATTGCACAGCAGCTTTATAACACCGTGGACAGCATCGTGGTGGGAAGATATGTGGGAGATAATGCGCTGGCGGCGGTGGGGAGCGCCAGCCCGATCATGAATCTTCTGCTGGTGCTTTTCGTCGGAATCTCTGTGGGCGCCGGCGTTATGGTATCCCAGTACTTCGGCGCGAAGGAGAGGGAAGCGCTCTCCAGGACGATCGGAAACTGTATCACACTGACCGCTGCTGCGTCGCTGTTCATCATGGTCGTGGGGACACTGTGCGCGCGGCCTTTGCTGGAACTTCTGAATACACCGGAAAGCATCATTGACTGGTGTGCGTCTTATCTGATCATTATGATGCTTGGTTCGTCCGGAATTGCATATTATAACATTCTGTGCGGTATATTAAGAGGACTGGGCGATTCCGTATCGGCACTGATCTATCTGCTGATTGCAACGGTCATCAACATTGTCCTGGATGTTACCTTTGTGGCGGTGTTCCATATGGGAGTGCCGGGAGTGGCGCTGGCAACGGTGATCGCGCAGATTACCTCTGCGGTCATGTGTATGATCAAATTGAAAAGAATGTCAGATTTGTTTGATCTGAAACCGCAGTATCTGAAACCAAACGGACATCATGCATGGAACATCATCCGCCTTGGGCTTCCGTCCGGTATCACCCAGGCGATCTTTTCCATGGCGATGGTCGTAGTACAGTCGCTGACCAACAGCTTCGGAGAGATGGTCATTGCGGCAAACGTCATCATCATGCGTGTGGATGGCTTCGCGATGATGCCGAACTTTTCCTTCGGAACAGCGCTGACCACCTTTGCTGGACAGAACGTGGGAGCCAGAAGATATGACCGCGTGGAGCAGGGAGCCAAACAGGGTACGTTGATGGCGGTGGGTACATCCACGGTGATTACTGTGATGATCCTTGTGTTTGGAAGGTATCTGATGGCGATTTTTACCAACACTTCCGAGCTTGTGACGCTGAGCGCCAATATGATGAGGATTCTGGCGGTGGGTTACATTGCGATGGCGGTGACCCAGAGTCTTTCCGGCGTTATGCGCGGAGCGGGAGATACAATGACGCCTATGTGGATCTCTCTGATCACAACCGTCGTGATCCGTGTGCCGGTAGCTTACGGAATTTCCTGGCTGACCAGAACTCCGGAGCTGCCCAACGGACGGTACGAATGTATATGGATTTCCCTGCTGTCTTCCTGGCTGATGGGAGCCCTGATCACCTTCATCTTCTACCGCAGAGGAAAATGGAAAACCAAGGGTCTTGACGGGAAAAAAGGAAGCCAAACGGTGTGAGAATAGTTCCGCCAGCGTAACAGTTCAGTCCAGGTCTGCGCACATGCTGCGCAGACCGTAAGAACGTGATTCAGGAGCGCAAAATCCCATCGCCGAAGGCGATTTTAAATGGATTTTGCAGGTAACGGTTCAGCAAGGCTGAACTGTTGCCCGCCAGCTTTTTCTTGACAAGGTCAGATATTTCCTTTATACTACTGTAATTGTTAGGATAGGCGGAGTCTGTCCTTTGGATTTTACATGAAGAGAACCATCAGCAGACAAAGGCGCGCAGCTTTTGTCTGCTGATCATAACCGTTCAGTTTGCTGAACGGTTATGGCACCCGCCCATGAAAATCGCCTCGCGATGGGGCGGATGCCGCAGGCACTGTGTTTTCATACGGTCTGCGCAGTAAATGCGCAGGCCTGATTGAATTGTTACGGCTATCATACATTGACAGATATAGATAAGGAAAGGGTGTAGAAAATGGCAGAGAAGAAAAATATTCTTACTTATGCAGGTCTCCAGAAACTGGAGGAAGAACTTCATGACTTAAAGGTAAACCGCAGAAAAGAGGTTGCCGTAAAGATCCGGGAAGCGAGAGAGCAGGGCGACTTATCTGAGAATGCGGAGTACGATGCAGCGAAGGACGAACAGCGCGATATCGAGGCGCGTATCGAAGAGATTGAGAAAATCCTGAAAAACGCAGAGGTCGTAGTGGAAGATGAAGTGGATTCCGACAAGATCAATGTGGGATGTAAGGTAGACGTGTATGATGTGGAGTTTGAAGAAGAGATCGAATTCCAGATCGTAGGTTCCACCGAGGCAAACAGCCTGGAAGGCAAGATCTCCAATGAGTCTCCAGTTGGAAAAGCTCTGATCGGCGCCAGCATCGGCGACGTTGTGGAAGTGGAAACACCTACCGGCGTTATGCAGTACAAGGTACTGAAGATCCAGAGAAACGTCTGAACACTGGAAGAAAAATACAGAAAAAGGGAGTGAGAGAGATTGGCACAGCAGAAGCAGACACAGGAACAGGATATTAATCAGTTATTGAAGGTGCGCCGTGATAAATTGAAGGAACTGCAGGAGAACGGCAAGGATCCGTTTGTTATTACGAAATATGATGTGACACATCACAGTCAGGAAATCAAAGACAACTATGAGGAGCTGGAGGAAAAAGAGGTTTCCGTAGCGGGACGTATGATGTCCAAACGTGTGATGGGAAAGGCTTCTTTCTGTAATGTACAGGATCTGCAGGGCGGTATTCAGTGCTACGTGGCACGCGACAATATCGGTGAGGAAGCTTACAAGGAATTCAAGAAAATGGACATCGGCGATGTCGTAGGTGTGAAGGGAACTGTTTTCACAACGAAGACAGGTGAGATCTCCATTCATGTGACCAGTCTGACGCTGCTGAGCAAGAGTCTCCAGATCCTCCCGGAGAAGTTCCACGGACTGACCAATACGGATCTTCGTTACCGTCAGAGATACGTGGACCTGATCATGAATCCGGAGGTAAAGGATACCTTTATCAAACGTTCCAGGATCATCAGCGCGATCCGCAAATACCTGGACGGCGAGGGATTTATGGAAGTGGAAACCCCGATGCTGGTAGCGAATGCCGGCGGCGCGGCGGCACGTCCTTTCGAGACGCATTTCAATGCGCTGAATGAGGATCTGAAGCTCCGCATTTCCCTGGAACTTTATCTGAAACGTCTGATCGTCGGCGGTCTGGAGAGAGTGTATGAGATCGGCCGTGTATTCCGCAATGAAGGCCTGGACACCAGACACAATCCGGAATTTACGCTGATGGAGCTGTACCAGGCATATACCGATTACAACGGAATGATGGATCTGACCGAGAATCTTTACCGCCATGTGGCGCAGGAAGTTCTTGGCACCACGAAGATCGTTTACAACGGAATCGAGATGGATCTTGGCAAACCGTTTGAGCGTATTACGATGGTTGACGCGGTGAAGAAGTATTCCGGCGTGGACTGGAATCAGGTAGAGACTCTGGAGCAGGCGAGAGAGCTGGCAAAAGAGCATCATATTGAATTTGAAGAGAGACATAAAAAAGGCGATATCCTGAACCTGTTCTTTGAGGAATTTGTTGAGGAGCATCTGGTTCAGCCGACCTTCGTTATGGATCATCCGGTGGAGATTTCTCCGCTGACCAAGAAAAAACCGGAGAATCCGGAATATGTGGAGCGTTTCGAGTTCTTTATGAACGGCTGGGAGATGGCAAACGCTTACTCCGAGCTGAACGACCCGATCGATCAGAGAGAGAGATTTCAAGCACAGGAGGAGCAGTTCGCTCAGGGCGACGAGGAGGCAAATCATACGGATGAGGACTTCCTGAACGCTCTGGAGATTGGTATGCCTCCGACCGGCGGTATCGGATTTGGTATCGACCGTATGTGTATGCTGCTGACAGACAGCGCTGCAATCCGTGATGTGCTGCTCTTCCCGACCATGAAGTCACAGGGCGCTTCCAAAAATGAGGCAAACAATGCGGCACAGGCAGGAAAAGCCGCTGCCGCTGAAGTGAAAGCAGAGGAAAAAGCAGCGGAAAAGATTGATTTTTCCAACGTGAAGATCGAGCCGCTGTTTGAGGAAATGGTGGACTTTGACACCTTCAGCAAGTCCGATTTCCGTGCTGTGAAGGTGAAAGACTGCGTGGCAGTGCCGAAGAGCAAAAAACTTCTTCAGTTTACGCTGGACGACGGCACAGGCACAGACCGTACGATCTTGAGCGGCATTCATGAGTATTATGAGCCGGAAGAGCTGATCGGAAAGACCTGTATCGCCATCGTAAATCTGCCGCCGAGAAAGATGATGGGAATCGATTCCTGTGGAATGCTGATCTCTGCGGTACATGAGGCGGACGGTCAGGAAGGACTGAATCTCCTGATGGTGGATGACAGGATTCCAGCAGGAGCGAAGCTGTATTAATTGATAAACTGAATGAAAAAAGACCGCACTGGCTGAAATGGGCTGGTGCGGTTTTGGTATATCTGTATCAAAAACTTTGATACGGACGAAGTGCCAGTTAGGAGGTTTTTATGCTGAGTGTATTTCTGGGAGAAATGGATCAGGCAATTTATCATCCGCCGACATATTTTGATAATCGATATGAAGATGAATGGATTACAGAACCATTATCTGTGAGCATGATAAAAGATGTAGATAAGTCAGAAGTCATCAGCCCGCACTTGATCCAGAGCCCGGTATTGGGACCAATCTCTGTAAAGGAGATTTCAGGCGGGGTAAAAACGCTGATTCTGATGGCGTTTGATCAAACGGGTAAGGTTTTTAACGCATCTGCCTGTGGGGATAATTGCGCGAAATGGATTTTGAAGATCGGTACACAGAAGAATCTGACCATCAATTTAAGACACATTATGGATTTTGGAGAAGATGATTTTGAAATCAAGATTCTTAATACTGGGGAGATGGTTCATAATATGGAGCAGTTTGTGAGGGTGGCAGGAAGATATGTGTAGGTGAATGGGATGAAGGGAAAGTACAGGATTGTCGTAAAAAACAACCGGGTTCACTATGAATTCGAAATCAAAAGGAATATTACCATTGTTCGAGGAGACAGCGCAACAGGAAAAACAACGCTGATCAATATGCTGAGGCAGGCAGAAAATCTTGGAACTTCAAGCGGAATAGATGTGGTATGCGCCGTTCCCTGTAAAATATTAGAAGGCGTAAATTGGAAACTGATTCTGGAGCATTCATCAGGAACAATTTTTTTTATAGATGAAGAAAATGCGTTTATTCATACGGAAGAATTTGCAGCATCTGTCAAAAACTCCGATAATTATTATGTTTTGGTTACCAGGGAAAATTTGTATAATCTTCCATACAGTGTAGAAGAGATCTATGGAATACATTGCTCCGGGAAATACCATGACACAAGGAGAATGTACCAGCAGATGTATCAGATATATTCGAACTATCAAAATTTTCCGGTTGTCCCGGAAAAAATAATAACAGAGGATTCCAATTCCGGATTTGACTTTTTTAAAGCGGTTGGAGAAGAAAGAAACATTTCCTGTGAGAGTGCCGGCGGAAAGTCAAATATCTTCTATTTGCTGGAGCATATAGAGAATGAATGCGTATGTGTGATTGCGGATGGAGCAGCGATTGGTTCTGAGATGGATCGTTTGTACAAATGTGCTCTTAAAAAGAAAAATATTCATTTATATTTTCCGGAGTCATTTGAATGGTTGATTTTGCAGTCGGGACTGGTTGAAGGAAAAGATCTTCAGGCTATATTGGATCATCCGGAAGATTATATTGACAGCAGAGAGTATTTCAGCTGGGAGAGATTTTTTACAAGTGTGTTAATAGAGAGAACGAAAGATTCTTATCTTAGTTACAGAAAAACAAAGTTGAATGAAGTATATTTGCATGAAAATAATAAGAAGTCAATTCTTAAGAGTATAGAGGGAGTAAAATTATAAGTATTGGGATTGATCAATAAGTAAGGCTAAATTTTTGAAAATGAGGATGAGTTGGATGGGTTTCGTGAGGCACGCAAACGAAACACTGGAATATTTAAAGTGGATTGCACTCGCTCAGTCAGACCTCCATTTTTTTCATTCTGCCCATCTCTCTCCGGACCAGAAGGACGGATACGAGGAACGCCGCGGTGTCGGCCGCAGGTCCGGCAAAGGCGATTCCGTCGATCCCCAGGAACAGAGGAAGGATCAATACAAGCGGGATCAGGAAGAAGACCTGTCTTGTCATGGAGAGCAGAAGTCCTTTCAGTGGTTTTCCAATGGCGGAAAAGAAGTTGGAGGAGATCATCTGGACTCCATTTACGAGGATCATGAACAGGAAAATGCGCATAAAGCGGACCGCAAATTCATAATAAAGCGCGTCGCCGCTTCCGAACAGTGAGATCAGCTGTCTGGGGAAAAACTGGAACAGGACAAAGCCGATCGCGGTGATCACGAAGCTGCAGGAGATGGCAAGACGGTAAGTGCCGCGCACGCGGGAATACTGTTTTGCGCCGTAGTTAAATCCAATAATGGGCTGGGAGCCCTGAGACAGACCGATAACAAAAGCGAGCAGGATGGCGTTGGTCTTCATCACGATGCCGCAGGCGGCGAGCGGGATATCGCTTCCGTAAACGGTTGACGCGCCATAATAAGTCAGCGAATTGTTCATTACGACCTGTACCAGAGTAAGCGCCACCTGGTTCAGGCTGTTGCTCAGTCCAAGAGAGGCCGCGGCAAGACTGTCCTGGACTGTCAGACGGAAATGTTTCCTGCATAGCTTCACACTGTGGAATTTCCCGAGATAGAGGAGGGCGGCGAGGAAGGAAAAAAACTGTCCGATGACCGTTGCCCATGCGGCGCCCGCCACTCCAAGGTCAAAGACAAAGATGAACAGGGGATCCAGGATCGTATTTAAAATTGCGCCGATCAATGTACAGACCATAGAGTATTTTGGGCTTCCGTCCGCGCGGATGAGATTGCTCATGCCGGTTGTGACAATCTGGAAAGGCATGCCAAGTCCTATAATCCGGGAGTAGGAGGCGGCATAGGAAAAATTCTCCGGAGTCGCGCCGAAGGCATTCAGCATCGGATGGAGAAAAAGCTGGATGAGGACGGCATAGCCTATGCCGGCGAGAACCATCATGCAGACCGCGTTTCCTACGACATGGCAGGCTGTTTCGTCTTCTCCGGCGCCAAGGCTTAAGGAGAACCGGGACGCGCTTCCGACTCCGATCAGCAGCGCAATCGCAAGGGAAACCGTCGTAAGCGGATAAGAGACATTGGTGGCTGCATTTCCAAGGTATCCCACGCCTTGGCCGATAAAAATCTGGTCCACAATATTGTAAAGTGAGCCCACGAGCATTGAGATGATGCTTGGCACTGCAAAGGTTCGCAGAAGCCGGGGGAGACTTTGATATCCCAGTGGATTCTGGTCGTTTTTTGTCTGATCCATTTTGAATCTCTCCTTCCATGGTATGAAGCATATAGGTTTACCTGGGGATTTTCGCAGGGGTATGAGAAACCATTCAATTTCTTTCTGAAAATTAATATATCATATTTTTTTGGGGCGGGCAATGAGCGGGGCAGGTTTCCCGCGCGTTTTTCTGAGAAAATCCATGAAATAAGTGTGTGATATGCCGTTTTGCTGTGATATACTGACAATAGTGAAGTCGGGTTATTTTTGATAAAAAGAACTATTTGTGGTACTTACGATGTGATTGATCGAATACGTAACCAATATATCATAATTTCAGGAGGTCAAAATGAGTGAACAGAAAAGAAAGATTGGTTTTACAGTTGCATGCGTAAATGAATTTGCTCAGCGGCATAATCTCAGTGCTCAAGAGGCGTTTCGATATCTTTTCAAATTTAAAGGCATCGCATTTATTAAAGAAAATTATGAAATAGAACATACGCTTGATTTCGGAACAATTTTAGAGGATCTGGGAGTGCTGTGTCGGAAAAATGGAGGTGCATTGTGAGATTATTTCATGGAAGCAATGTGTTGATAGACAGCATTAATCTAGCCATGTGCAGACCGTATAAAGATTTTGGAGAACAGACTACAGAAGAATGGGCAAAATTCGTAATGAATAACAGGAGCAGAGCCTACACAGATGAGAAAAATATTCTGTGCAATAAGGATAATAAGTATGATATTGTTATTGGCCCGGTCGCGGATGATAATATGGCATTGCTATTTCGACAATATGAAAATGAGATTATTGATTTTGCCACATTGCTGCGAGGGATGATTTATAAGAAAACGTCTTCACAATATTCCTTTCATACAGAAAAAAGTATCATGCTTTTACGAAAGGTGGTCGATAAAAATGTGTAAGAAAAGCCAACTGATCGAATATATCATACAGGATATCGTTGATATGATCGCGATAGATCAGAATATAGAATATGACGAAGCTATGAACAAGTTTTATAATTCAGAGGTTTTTGAAAAGCTTCAGGATAAAGAAACAGGATTGTATTTAGAGAGTTCAGAGTATGTATATGATCTTTTTAAAGATGAAATGAATTTCGGGCACATTATTCAGGCAGAGATATAATAGTATCAATTTAAGGGTTCTGTGGTGTCTATGCTCCTATTACTTGGGAACAGCGTAAGTTGGGGGAAGTGATGAATGTTACGTCTGTAAATAAACCGTATCACTTACGCTGGTTTAAGAGAATGTGACATATCTGAGAAGATTTATAGAGGAGGTAATTATGAACAATGCAGGAAATCAGGAAATAAATCCTATCACCCGCTTGGATTATCCGGACCCGGATGTCATCAGGGTCGATGATACTTACTATATGGTCAGTACAACGATGCATTTTATGCCCGGATGTGAAATTCTGCGTTCCTACGATCTGGTAAACTGGGAGCATGTATCCTATGTCTATGATGTATTGGATTCCACTCCGGCACAGAAAATGGAAAGGGAGGAAAATATATACGGAAAGGGGATGTGGGCGGCTTCCTTGCGTTATCATAAAGGAATCTTTTATGTGTGTTTTGTGGCGAATGATACCGGAAAAACATACCTTTATTCAGCGCCATCTATCGAAGGACCGTGGAAAAAGAGTTATATCGAAGGCTTTTATCATGACTGTTCCATTCTGTTTGACGATGATGACAGAGTCTATATAGCATCGGGAAACAAATACATTCGTCTGCAGGAATTGCGTGCGGATTTGAGCGGTCCGAAAGAAGGCGGTATCGACAGAATTGTTGTCAAGGACGAAGGGCATCCCGGCCTTGGGTATGAAGGAACTCATTTTTATAAAATAAACGGTAAATACTATCTGTTCTTTATTCACTCTCTGAGAGAAGAGTGGAAACGGGTGGAGGCATGTTTTGTGTCGGATTCTCTGGAAGGAGAATTCACAGGCGGTGATGTGCTGAATGATGATATGGGGTATTGTAATCAGGGAGTTGCCCAGGGAGGAATTGTAGATACTCCGGATGGAAAATGGTATGCAATGTTGTTTCAGGACAGAGGGGCAGTGGGGCGCATTCCGGTACTGGTTCCGATCCGGTGGGAAGAAGATTATCCGGTGTTTGGCGTGGACGGAAAAGTACCGGCGGATTTTGAAACGGTAAGTACCAGACCGGGATATGAATATCTTCCTTTGGTACAGAGTGATGATTTTAAAAGCGGTTTCTCTGTGGATGGAGAGGTAAAATCATCCGGAAGAATGACGAAACAGCATGATTATGACAGTTTTGGGTTGAAAAGCTGCTGGCAGATCAACCATGAACCGGATTTGTCTCTGATCAAAAGAGATTT
>PPYF01219871.1_pt1 | contig 20577 bp, 15 predicted proteins | sample 1559871 | NCBI WGS metagenome assembly PPYF01 (sample SAMN08240021, study PRJNA423297) | Human gut metagenome, whole genome shotgun sequencing project. | reverse complement strand
AACTTTCCCACGCCGCAGCCCAAGGCCAAGTACGCCAAAAAACGACTCGTCCATGTCGACCATTTGATGCTCTACCGCCCGCTCCTTGCAGCCGTCGCCACCGTCACACTGCGAACTGACAGCAAACCACTGCGCGACTACGCCCTAGGGCAGATTGCCGCGGCCGGCTACGACACGCTTTGGGTAAGTGACGACGTACGCCGCGACCATCCCGAGCATCCCGAGACCGAATATGAATGCCGCACGCGCGAGATGGGCGCCGCCGTCTATGGCATTTGCGCCACACCCGGTGCGCAGCCCAGCGATGAGCAGCTCGCGGCGGGCCGCGCGCAGGAGCAAAGCCTTGCGTGCTACCTGCCCGATAACCTCGATGAGCTCACCTATGTACCTCTGGGCATGGAAGAGGCCGTCGAGAACTTTAGAAACCGTGCCCGGAAAGGCAAGAAGCGCCTGCCTCAGGAACGCTAGCACCGCACGCCCATTTCCTGCATTTTCTCGCGTGCTGGCACCCCGCGCCGCCGCTACGCCATAATAGTTGGCGAACAATCGCGAGAGAAAGCAACCACACATGGCACAGACCACGACAGATACCGCCGCCAGCACCGTCTCGGGCGCCGGCGCCGCCAGCTCATTCTCGGGCGGCACGGGAACCGAGGCCGAGTTCGGCTCGCTCGGCGCGCTCTCCCCCACTTGGTGGGAGCCCGAGGACGGCAGCGAGCCCGAACCGTGGCTCACGCCCGATCAGGCCTTCGAACGCTTCTTTGAATGGACAAGCGATCGCGGCATTGAGCTGTGGGATCACCAAGAAGAGGCCCTCATGGACCTGGCTGCCGGCAATCACGTCATTTTAGGCACACCGACCGGATCGGGCAAGTCGCTTGTCGCGCTGGGCATGCTCTTTATGGGCATGGCACAGGGCAAGCGCTGCTACTACACGGCTCCTATCAAGGCTCTGGTCAGCGAAAAGTTCTTCGATCTGGTACAGGTACTCGGCCGCGATAACGTTGGCATGATCACCGGCGATACGCATATCAACACCAAAGCGCCCGTCATCTGCTGCACGGCCGAAATCCTTGCCAACGATGCGCTGCGCGAGGGCGAGGACGCCGATGTGGGCTGCGTAGCCATGGACGAGTTCCACTACTTTGCCGACCCCGACCGCGGCTGGGCCTGGCAGGTACCGCTGCTCACCCTGCCCCACACGCAGTTTATGCTCATGAGCGCCACGCTCGGCGATGTCACTGCCATCGCCGCCTCACTCGAGGAGCACACCGGCGCTGCTTGCGACTTGGTCGTCGATGCCCCGCGTCCTGTTCCGTTGAGCTACGACTATGTGACGACTTCCCTCGAGGGCACGGTCGAGCTCGCCATGCGCCGCGGCGAGGCCCCACTCTATATCGTGCACTTTAGCCAGGATGCCGCCCTTGCGACGGCACAGTCGCTCGCCAATTTTGGCATCGCCAACAAGGAGCAGCGCGAGGCCATCAAGGAGGCGGCCAAGGGAACGAGCTTCTCGACAGCCTTTGGCAAGATTCTCAAACGTCTGCTTGGATGCGGCGTCGGCGTGCACCATGCTGGCATGTTGCCGCGCTATCGTCTGCTGGTCGAGCGCTTGGCGCAGCAGGGCCTGCTGCCCGTCATCTGCGGTACCGACACACTCGGCGTCGGCATTAACGTACCCATCCACACCGTGGTGCTCACCGCGCTCACCAAGTTCGACGGCTACAAGATGCGTCGTCTGCGCGCCCGCGAGTTCCATCAGATTGCCGGTCGCGCCGGTCGCTCGGGCTTTGACACCGAGGGCATGGTCATCGCCGAGGCCCCGGAGCACGAGATCGAGAACGCCAAACTCATGGCCAAGGCAGGCGACGACCCCAAGAAGCTTCGCAAGATTAAAAAGAAGAAGGCCCCCGAGGGCTTTGTCACCTGGAACAAGCAGACCTTTGAGCGCCTGATCGAGACGCAGCCCGAGACGCTCAAGCCGCGCCTGCGCATCACACACTCCATGGTGATTAGCGTGGTCGAGCAGGGCGGCGATGCCCGAGCCCGCGTACACGACCTCATCGAGACAAGCCTGCAGACCCCCGAGGAAAAGGCTAAACTCGAGGTTCGCGCCGACGAAATATTCGCCACGCTCATCGATTCCGGCGTCGTCGTTCGCACCGAGGTGCCGCCCGCACCCGACGCCCCGGCTGACGCCGCACCAGACATCGACTATGCGCTGACGGTCGATCTGCCCGAGGACTTCGCGCTCGATCAGCCGCTCTCGCCGTTCTTGCTTGCCGCATTGGAGCTGCTCGATCCCGAGAGCGAGACCTATACCATGGACCTGATCTCGATGGTCGAGGCAACGCTCGAGGATCCCAAGCAGGTGCTGCGCGCACAGGAGCGCGCCGCACGCGATCGCGCTATGGCCGAGATGAAGGCCGACGGCATCGAATATGAGGAGCGCTTGGAGCGCATTCAGGACGTCACGTACGAAAAGCCGCTCGAGGATTTGCTCGACGCCGCTTTTGACAAGTACTGCCAGGAAGTGCCCTGGGCCAACGACTACCAGCTCTCTCCCAAGAGCGTCCTGCGCGATATGCTGGAAAGCGCGAGCGATTTTAAGGGCTACATTCAAAAGCTCGGCATCGCCCGCTCCGAGGGTATTTTGCTGCGCTACCTGGCAGAGGCCTACCGTTCGCTCGACCGCACCGTGCCCATCGAGAAACGCGACGAGCGCCTGCGCGACATTATCTCGTGGCTGGGCTTTGTGGTGCGCTCGGTGGACTCGAGCCTGGTGGACGAGTGGGAGAACGCCGGCAACCCGGCGGCCCTCGATGCCGCGCCGCCACAGGGCATTGACGAGGTCGTGGCGGACCGCCGCGGCTGCACGCTGTTGGTGCGCAATGCGCTCTTCCGCCGCGTGACCCTTGCCGCCCGCGAGCACGTTCGTAACCTGGGCGAGCTCGACGACGGCTGGGGCATGAGCGAAATTCGCTGGCAAAAGGCGCTCGATGCCTACCACGAGCAGCACGAGGAAATCCTCACCGACGGAGATGCCCGCAGCGCCGCGATGTTTTCCATCGATGAGTCCGACGAGAAGACCGCGCACGTATGGCACGTGCACCAGATCTTTGCCGACGAGGATGGCGACCACGACTTTGGCATCATGGGCGATGTCGATCTGGACGCCACGCAAGACGGCGGCGAGGTCATCTTCAAAAACTACCGCGTCGGCTTTATCGAGGACCTGCTCGAGGACTAGCCGAACATACTGGAACGAAACAAGCGGGGCCGTTGGCAATATCGCCAGCGGCCCCGCTTTTGCGCTATCCGCTATGCCCTACTCGGCATCCTCGACCTCATACGAATCCGCCTCGGCTGGCTCATCGTTTGTCTCTGTCGCAGCCCCGCGCGCCTCGTCAAACGCCGCCTTCATGGTCTTGTTACCCCACGTGAGCTTGCGAATGGTAAGATCGTCGGCCTTTTTGTTGGCTAGGCGCAGATTGTTCTCGGAGGACAGCAACGCCTCCTTGGTTTTCTGCAGATGGCTAATCGTCTTGTCGATCTCATCGATTGCCGTTTGGAACTTGCGGCTCGCGATCTCGTAGTTGCGGCCGAAATCGTTCTTGAACTTCTCCATCTTGGCTTCGAAGTTCGTGACGTCGATGTTCTGCTGCTTGTACTCTGCCAGCTCCTGCTTATAGCGCAGCGAACCCATGGCGGCGTTGCGAAGAAGTGTAATCATGGGAATGAAAAACTGTGGGCGAATCACGTACATCTTCTCGTAGCGATAGCTCACGTCCACGATTCCCGCGTTATAGAGCTCGCTCTCGGGCTCGAGCAGGGTGCAGAGCACCGCATACTCGCAGCCTTTCTGGCGACGATCATGATCGAGCTTCTTAAAGAAATCCTCGTTTTTATGCTTGGTCGCGGTCTCGTCGTTCTCGTTTTTCATCTCGAACATAATCGAAATGACCTCGTTGCCGCTCGCATCGCACTCGCGGAAGATAAAGTCGCCCTTGGTACCCTCGGACGCATCGTTGTCTTTCTCGAAGTACGCGTTGGGAAACGCCGTCATGCGTAGGCGGTTAAACTCGGTCTCGCAGTGCTGCTCGAGCGACTCGCCCACCATCTTGGTGGACAGGCGCACCTTCATGTCCTTAAGGCGCTCAATCTCTTCATCCTTGTAGCGAATCAGGTCATCGCTCGCGCGCTTGGCCTGCGCAAGCTCGAGCTCGTGTGCCGCCTTGGCCTGCTCCTCGCGAGAATCGCGCACTGCCAGCTCGCTCGTCAGCTTGGCACGCGCCTCATCGCGCTCTCGCTCCGCCGCGGCGACCGCCTCTGACAGGTTCATTTTTGCCATCAGTTCCTGCTCGCGCAGTTGGGCACGCAGGCCCTCGGCCTCTTGCTCAGATTGTGCCTTTGCGGCGGAAAACTTCTCCTGTACCGTCGCGCGGTAGTCAGCAAGCACGCGCTCGGCCTCGCTGCGAGCGGCATCGAGCTCACGCTGCGACTCGGCCGCGGCGGCGGCAAGCGCCATCTCCTGGGCCTTGTCCGCCGCGGAGAGCTTTGCCTGCAATTCGGCAATCTGCGCATCGCGTGCAGCCAAATCGTTTTGAGCAGCATTGCGCGCCGCCGACTCGACGAGCTTGGCTTCGTCATCTTTACGCTCCAGCTGCGCACGCAAATTGTCGATTTTTCGCTGAAGCTCGGCATTCTCCTTTTGAGCGTCGGCACGGGCCTCAACCGCCGCGCGCTGGCTTGCGCTCTCGCGCTCTGCGGCAGCGCCCTCGAGCTTGGCGCGCAGCTCGGAAAGCTCGGCATCGCGCTTGGCAACCTCTTGTGCCAGCTTCTGCTCCGCGGCGTTCTTCTGCTCGACAAGCTGAGCGTTGCGCTGAGACTCTGCCTTTTGCAAGGCAGCCGTCGAACGCGAGCGCTCAAGCTCCAGTGCCTGCTCGCCCTCGCGCTGGACTGCCTTCACACGCTCATCCAGGTCGCGCGAAAACTCGGCATTGCGCACTTGCTTGACGATGTCTGCATAGCCAGACGCATCGACCTTAAAAACTTCGCCACAATGCGGGCACTTGATCTCGTTCATAGCAGCTCCTCGATGGACGCAAATTTAAACCGTCTACACTCTACCGCGCCGCGCGGACAAAAAAGGCGCCGCTGCCATAATGGCAACGGCGCCAGAACCACCACAAAGGCGCCTGTCCCTTTTGTAGTGGTTTGTGCGGTGGTTCGAGAATTACAGTCCAAAAAAACCGAGGATCTGGTCGCGGCTTACGGGCTTGTAATCGTTGGCGTCGAGGCCGACATCGTAGCGAAGGACCGGGCGCTCGCGGTCGCGATTGCGCGCGTTGGTGCGGTCTCCTCTGCTGTGGATATGCCCGTGCAGCATGATGGCGCCGCGCGCCTTGCCATTCCAACTGAGCATGGGGTAATGGCTCATCACCAGGCGATGACCCTTGGCATAGCCGGGAGCAATCTCCAGGTAATCGCGCACGTCTTCCCAAATCTGCGGTGCGTCGGGATCTTCCCAGTCGCCGTCATGGTTGCCACGGATAAGCGTCACATTCTTACATTCGATACGCCCGCGCAGGCGCACAGCATCCGCCAGGGGCAAACGATAGGTAAAGTCACCCAGAATATAGAGGCGGTCATCCGCAGCCACGCACTCATTGATGGCATCGATGACCTTGCGATTCATCTCCTCGACCGAGCCAAACGGCCGGTCCATGTCGTGCAAGATATTCGTATCGCCCAAGTGCAGGTCGGCGGTAAACCACATCATCGTCTCTGTCCTCATTTCGCAACGCATCAAACTCGTGCTAAGTATACAGACACAGCGATGCGGCGGTTAGCCAAAGAGCCCGCCGAACAGACCGCGTCGGCGCTTGTCTTGCTTTTTCGAAGCGTCGCCCTGAGTTTTCTTACCCTGCCGTTTCTTGCGGTCCTGCTCCAACTCATCGTCATCGAGCAGCATATCCCACTCAAACGGATCATCTGTCAGATCTAACAGGTCATCGTCATCAAACATGACCGCCTCCATCGCCGACTAGCGAGCATCCACCACATAGAGCCCAACGCGCACCTGATGCCACGGGCTGCGCTCGGGGGCAACCTGTTGCACGCGGGCCTCAAATATGTCTTCGTGGCCGTAATACATCATCAAGGACAGCGGGCCGACCTCGTTTCCCGGAACATAGCCAAGCTTGGTGTTGCCGTAATAGAGCGCAACCGCCTCGGGGTCATGGGGATTATCGCGCTCGGCACACAGCGTCAGCTTATCGCCCACTTTAAGATCGCCCAAGACCAAGGCGCCATCGGCATACTGAAATCCTGCAATATGAAACGACAAAAGAACACGTGAAGGCTCGTACATGGCAACTCCTCTAACGACCGAATAAACCGGCACTTAACCTTACTGAGAAGCTTACGGGCCCGTGCGGACAAAATTTCACCCGCTCGCACCTTTCACCCATTTGCTGCAACGCTTGCGAGACAGAGCGCTTGCAGATAAGATAGAGGCACGGATGGCACCCGTTGCAGCGGGTCTTGCCAACTCCAGTGCACGTTTACATCGTGAGAAGTGGCCGTCTTCGCTTACGCGGGGGCGGCTATTTCATTCGGCCGATAAACAGGCCGAGTTCGATAGCCGCGATTAACAACGCCAGTAACGAAATAACATCGCTTACGTTCATACCAATTCCCTTCTAAAGGGAGTTGGCCCATCCGTACCCCATAGTAGTAGTCTAACGTAAATGGCAGGTAATAGGAACACTTGTTCGTATTACCTGCCATTTTCTAATGCACGAACATGCGCACGAACTTGTGCTTCCAGCTCGCATACGGGGCATAGCGGAATGGCACGTCCAGCCACGTTGCCTTGTTCACGATGCTCTTCTTGTGGCTAAACGTATCGAAGCTCTCGCGTCCATGGTACTGCCCCATACCGCTCGCGCCCATGCCGCCAAAGCCCATATGGCTCGTAGCCAGATGCATGATCGTGTCGTTGACGCAGCCGCCGCCAAAGGGCACATAGCGCACAAAGCGCTCCTGAACTGCGCGGTCCTGGCTAAAGATATATAAGGCCAGCGGTGTCGGACGATCCGTAATAAACGTCTCGGCCTCGTCTAAGCTCTCAAACGTCAGCACCGGCAAGATGGGGCCGAAAATCTCCTCCTGCATTACGGCGTCCCCAGGCGCCACGCCGTCTAGGATCGTCGGCTCAATCTTGAGCGACGACTCGCGCGCCGTGCCTCCCAGCACAACCTTATCGGGATCGATCAGCCCGCGCACGCGCGCGAAATGCTTGGCGTTGACAATATGACCGTAGTCCTCGTTGTCAAGCGGGTACTCGTCAAACATGCGGCGGACCTCCTCCTTGATGAGGCCCAGCAGCTCGTCGTGCACGCTCGTATCGACCAGCAGGTAGTCGGGCGCCACGCAGGTCTGCCCCACGTTGAGCCATTTACCAAAGGCGATACGGCGTGCCGCGACCTTCAAGTTAGCCGTCGCATCCACGATGCAGGGACTCTTTCCGCCCAGCTCAAGCGTCACGGGTGTGAGGTTTTTACTTGCACGCTCCATGACGAGCTTGCCGACCGGAACGCTACCGGTAAAGAAGATCTTGTCCCAGCACTCATCGAGCAACGCTTCGTTTTCGGCACGCCCGCCTTCGACGACCGTCACCAAGCGCGGATCAAATGCCTCTTCACAGATTTGCTTGAGCACCGCGCTCGATGCCGGAGCATAGGCGCTCGGCTTGATGACCACGGTATTGCCCGCGGCAAGGGCGCCGGCGAGTGGCTCGAGCGTCAGTAAAAACGGGTAGTTCCACGGAGCCATGATGAGTGTGACGCCATAGGGCACGGACTGCGTCTTGCACACACTCACGGCGTTGGCGAGGTCACACGGACGCAGGCGCGAGCGACTCCATCGAGCCACATGCGCAATCTGATAACGAATCTCGGAAAGCGAGGTGCCGATCTCGCACATATACGCCTCGTCATGCGACTTTCCCAAATCGGTCTTGAGCGCATGGGCAATATCGGCCTCGTGGGCCCGCACCGCATCGCGTAAACTCACGAGCGCACGACGTCGAGCATCGACATCAAACGTGGCGTGCGTCTTAAAATAGGCGCGCTGATCGGCAACGATGCGCGCGATTTCCTCGGTGTTCATGGGCCCTCCTAGTTCTCGTCTTCAAACATACCACCCGCAACGACCTCGTACATATGCTCGAGCTCCAAACGGTCCATTAAAAGCGGAACGGGGTACAGGGGATTGGCCTCGGCATCGGCATGCGCCGCCATCTCAGGAATGTCGGAGCGGCGAATGCCCGTCACATATTTGGGTATGCCCAAGGCGGCGTTCATGCGGTCGACCCAATCGATAAAGGCCTCAGCAGCCACGTTGTCCAGCGCATTAGCCGGCGCAATGCCGGCCATGCGGGCGAGATCGGCGAGCTTGGGAGCAGCAGCTTCGCCATAGGCGCGAAGCATGTGCGGCAGGATGATGGCGTTGGCCAAGCCGTGGGGAATCCCGTAACGCCCGCCCAGGCTGTGCGCGATGGCATGGACGTATCCAACATAAGAGCGCGTAAAGGCAACGCCCGCTTTATACGCCGCCGAAAGCATATTGCGGCGCGCACGCATGTTGCCACCGCACTCATAGGCCTCGAGCAAATTGTCGTGGATGAGCTGCACCGCCTGGCGCGCCATCTTGCGCGTATAGGGCGTGGTGCTGCGCCCGATAAAGGCCTCGACGGCATGTGTCAGGGCGTCCATGCCCGTTTGCCCCGTAATGGAGGCGGGCAGGCCGCGCGTAAACTCGGGGTCGTGCACCGCAAAGCGCGGGATCAGCACAAAGTCGTTAATGGGATACTTGTAGTGCGTCTCGTCGTCGGTAATTACCGCTGCAAGCGTGACCTCGCTTCCCGTGCCCGCCGTGGTGGGAACGGCGATGAGCAGCGGCAGGCGACGATGGATACGCAACAGGCCGCGCATCTTGTTGATGGGCTTCTTTGGCTGCGCGATGCGCGCGCCCACGCCCTTGGCGCAGTCCATGGCCGAACCGCCGCCAAAGCCGATAATGGCCTGGCAGGCGCTCTCTCGATACAGAGATGCCGCTTCCTCCACGTTTGAGACCGTGGGGTTCGCACATGTTTCGGCATAGACCGCAGCGCTAATTCCCTTGGACGCGAGCGCTGTCTCGAGCGGTGCCGTGAGCCCCAGACGGGCAATGCCGGGATCTGTCACGATAAGAACATGGTGTATTGAACGCTTTTGAAGCACTGCGGGCACTTCCTCAGCGTGCTCTAAAATGCGTGGCTCGGTATAGGGCAGCACCGGCAATGCGATGCGAAAAACCGTTTGATACGTTCGGCACCAGGCGCGGCGGGCTAGATGCATAAAGGAAGCTCCTTCATTTGTTGATTGGTCAACATTTGCTCGACCGATTGTACTCATCGGAGGTCGCACGAGGTCTAGCAATCGTTAATCAATCAACATCTACACATGCTTAAATTGTTTTATTAAAAATCATTCCTAATAGGCTTCACATTCGGTCTCATTTATGGATAATAGAACTCGTCAAGACGCACGTCCGGAGAGGGCCCTTACGGGACCGGACGAGCGCACCATCGCCATCGATCGAAAGGATCGAATCATGAAGTTTGTTTGCCCCGTTTGCGGTTATGTGGAAGAGTTCGACGGCGACCAGCTGCCCGAGGATTTCAAGTGCCCCCAGTGCGGCGTTCCCGGCTCTCGCTTCCTGAAGCAGGAGGAGGGTCAGCTCGAGTGGGCTGCCGAGCACGTCGTGGGCGTCGCCAAGATGGAGGGCGTCTCCGAGGACATCGTTGCTGACCTGCGCGCCAACTTTGAGGGCGAGTGCTCCGAGGTCGGTATGTACCTGGCCATGGCTCGCGTTGCTCATCGCGAGGGTTATCCCGAGATCGGCCTGTACTGGGAGAAGGCTGCGCACGAGGAGGCCGAGCATGCCGCCAAGTTCGCCGAGCTCCTGGGCGAGGTCGTGACCGACTCCACCAAGAAGAACCTCGAGATGCGCGTTGAGGCCGAGAATGGCGCCACCGCCGGCAAGACCGATCTTGCCAAGCGCGCCAAGGCCGCTGGTCTCGATGCCATCCACGACACCGTGCACGAGATGGCTCGCGACGAGGCTCGCCACGGCAAGGCTTTCGCCGGTCTGCTCAAGCGCTACTTTGGCTAAGCCAATCGCCTGAGAGATAATCTCTAGCTCGATAAGGCCCGGACCGCAAGATCCGGGCCTTTTTCGTGTCTAGCGAACCAGTTAACGTCCCAAAAAAAGGACCACCTTCGGCATCGGCTTCGCGTCAAAAACTAAGTGAGTAGACTTTTTTGAACTTGCCGAGCAGGCCATCCATATCACTTTATAAAGCCGCAGGTAAATGCCTTGTTACAAAACGGCCTGGTCACCAAAGTGCCAAAAGCCTACTCACTTAGAACCGCAGCCGTCCACGATCGAGCTGTTTTGTGTCTAACGGGCATCTTTCCGTCAATTACTCCCAATTTTGTCCAGTCAACGAACAGTTCAGACCGGAGTAATGTCTCAGCCCTTTGCTCATCTGAGCTTTTATCACGATATTCAGCATCGAGCATCCTGCATACGGCCTTAACGATCGCGTGGAATCTACCCTCATCGGATATCTGTCTGTGCGTCAGGAAAAGTACATCGTAGCCCATGGCCTGAAGGGCCGTCATGCGGTCAGCGTCACGCAAGCCATCCCCTGTGCGTCCGTGCGAGGCCTTTCCCTGACATTCAATGGCCACCTGTCGCCTGCCGTCCGGCGAAGAAAGAAGTAGGTCGATATATACACGGGACTTTCCCACAATCGCTCGAGCACTTGTGCTTAGCATCACTTCAACATTAAGCTCTATGCCGCAAAAACCTTCGCCTCCCAGGGATCGCGGCAGTGCAAGTAGCAAATACGCCTCGACCTCAAAAGGCGACGCGGCACCCAATGGAACGAGTTGCGATACCGCTATAAATCTATTGCCGTAACGCATCCCGCAAACATCTGAACAAAAACGGTCAAGGTCTCCGCCCAAAACCAAAGCGTCTCGACGCCATAAATTTGAGGCGGTGCCGTCCTCGGACGGGCAGCGCACCCAACCGAACGTTGTCGAAATCGCGCCCGAATCAATTGCACGCGAAAGCTCCGCCTCAAGTGCCGCCGGCAGGGCGCACACCGCAAACAAGCCACACACCTCCGCCAATACCAAAAGAAGCTGAAGATCCGTCAGATGCCGCAACATGATGAATGCCGTCAGTAGAGGAGACGTAATCAAAAACCCATGCTCCGTTTCCAGCACGGATTCCCTGGGAAGCTCACCAAGAAACAGCCGCTGCCTAATGCTGGCAGGACAAGTCCGTTTGTTTCTCGTCCGAACCAATGTATACAACGGAAAACCGAGCGCGACCGCAGCCGTCGGGTTGCGGGCGAGTTCATATCGCTGCCGGTCTTCTTCCGGCCGTGGAAGCGGCGGACACAAAGCGCGGACTTGAGGAGGCAAACGCCAGTACCTAAAAGCTGATATGTCACAAAGTAGATCCTTCATAGGCACAGGAAAACACGAATTTCAACCCAGTCAGTCACGCATTGGCGCGAACGCACCAAAAATGGCGCCGAACGGACTGCCAAGTTTTCAACAGCCCTCCCCAACTGGCCAAAAGCTTGCCGAGAGCTGGACGAAGCCCTGTTGAAAACCCCATTTTTTCTCATGCAGGAGCTTTGCGCGGCAAGTGAGTAGACTTTTTTGAACTTGCCGCGCAGACCATCCATATTGCTTTATAAAGTCGCAGGTAGATAGCTTGTTTCAAAACGGCCTGGTCGCCAAAGTGCCAAAAGCCTACTCACTTAGATTGCAGAGCGCCCCCATTAGCTGCAATTCCAAGGTATTAAGCACTTCCGGACTCAGGTCGTCATACTGGACAAGAATTTGAGTTGAGTTTTCAGGGACAGACGCGCCATCGGCACACCAATAACAGTCACCGATATCGATAAACGGGATACTCGAGCGTGTGAGGACCTGCGCAAAAGAGCTTCCGCCCGTTCCGCGCTCCGCAACCACAGTGCAGTAAAGACCCGCGTCTGCATGCTCAATCGAGACCTCCCCTGCCGGAAATGCCTTCCGCACAAGCGCCGCCAGACCATCACGCGCCTCGCGAGCACGAACTCGCACGCGGTTCACATGTCGCTCGTAATCACCCGATTCCAGCAAACGAGCCAAAGCGACCTGGTCAACAGAACTCACCGACGAGGCGTAAAAACCAAGGTTGCGCCTAAACTGCTCCATCAGCTCGTCGGGCAGCACCATGTACGCTAGACGCAACGCCGATGGCAGGCTCTTCGAAAACGTGTTGGTGTAGATAACCGACTGGGAGGCATCGATCGACGCGAGCGCGGGAATCGGCTTGCCGGCAAGGCGAAACTCACAATCAAAGTCATCTTCGATGAGGTACCGACCTGGTCGCTCGGCGGCCCAGCTCAGCAGCGCATAGCGACGCGCAATGCTCGTCACAAGGCCGGTCGGATACTGATGGGATGGCATCAGGTGAAGGACATCGGTCCCGCTTTTCTGCAGAGTGCTCAAGTCCACGCCCTCATCATCCAACGGGATATGTCGAACTTTGCAGCCCATAGCCTGATAGATGCGCGTCAGGCGCAAATAGCCCGGGTCCTCAACGGCATACACCTTGTCCGCGCCAAGCAACTGAACCAACATGGTATCGAGCAGCTGGGCGCCCGCACCGATAACGATGTTGTCGGGGTCGACATTCATACCCCTTGTCCCGCGCAGGTGGTGAGCAATTGCGCGTCGTAGCCGAGCGGTGCCCTGTGCCGGCGCAGTCGAAAAGATTTCGCGTTCGTCTTCGGATGCCAGCGTCGCCCGTAGCGTGCTTTGCCAAAGCCGCGCCGCCTCCAAAGCGGAAGGAGAAAGCACATCGAATCGCTCGACCTGTCCGTTGACATCATGCGCGCTGGGGTCCACAGAGACGGCATCTCGGTCGATGCCCTCCGAAGCCAAAGGCAAAACCGGTGCATCCGGAAGCTCACAAGCGTAGTAGCCACGACGCGGCATTGAGCAAATATAGCCCTCGGCAAGTAGCTGGCTATATGCATTCTCGATGGTAATGACACTGATTCCCAGATGACTGGCAAAGGCGCGCTTAGACGGAAGATGCTCCCCCGCCCCAATACGTCCAGCTACGATATCATCTCGAATTTGCTGGTAAACATACTCGTAGAGCGATGCCTCGCCGCGTTTTTCCAAATTGTAGTCAAGCATGGGTTTGCCACCTGACCTTATCGCGCTGTTCAATCTGGTATTAGTCTGACCTTGTCATTATCTCGAAAACTGAGTATTTCGCCATACCCAGCTCCTCGATAGGATGTTCCGTCAAGCAATGTACATGCCAACCAAGGGAGCAACCATGGCAGAACAGAACAACAAGGCCGATCGCGTCAAACTCAATCGCGAGCTCGCGCAGATGCTCAAGGGCGGCGTCATCATGGACGTCACCACGCCCGAGCAGGCACGCATCGCCGAAGAGGCAGGCGCCTGCGCCGTCATGGCACTCGAGCGCATCCCGGCCGACATCCGTGCCGCAGGCGGCGTCTCGCGCATGAGCGACCCCAAGATGATCAAGGACATCCAGGAGGCCGTCTCCATCCCCGTCATGGCCAAGTGCCGCATCGGTCACATCGTCGAGGCGCAGGTCCTTCAGGCCATCGAGATCGATTACATCGACGAATCCGAGGTTCTCTCCCCCGCCGACGATGTCTACCACATCGACAAGACCCAGTTTGACGTCCCGTTTGTCTGCGGTGCCCGCGATCTGGGCGAGGCGTTGCGCCGTGTTGCCGAGGGCGCCACGATGATCCGCACCAAGGGCGAGCCGGGCACCGGCGACGTCGTCCAGGCCGTGCGCCACATGCGCAAGATCCAAAAGCAGATCCGTGACGTTGTCGCTCTGCGCGATGATGAGCTCTTTGAGGCAGCCAAGCAACTGCAGGTTCCGGTCGAGCTGGTACGCGATGTCCACGCCACGGGCAAGCTCCCCGTCGTGAACTTTGCTGCTGGCGGTGTGGCAACCCCTGCCGACGCCGCGCTGATGATGCAGCTGGGCGCCGAAGGCGTCTTTGTCGGCTCGGGCATCTTTAAGAGTGGTGACCCCGCCAAGCGCGCCGCCGCCATCGTTAAGGCCGTGGCAAACTTCACCGACGCCAAGCTCATTGCCGAGCTTTCGGAGGACCTGGGCGAGGCCATGGTGGGCATCAACGCCGACGAGATCGAAATAATCATGGAGGAGCGCGGGCGCTAGTCCGGCAGAAAGGGTCGCACATGAGCGATTATGCAGACCAAACGGTCGCCGTGTTGGCGGTCCAAGGCGCTTTTGCCGAGCACAAGGCAAGACTATCCGAGCTGGGCGCACACTGTATTGAGCTGAGGCAGGTGGCTGATTTGAAGCAGGACTTTGACCGTCTGGTGCTTCCCGGCGGCGAGTCTACCGTTCAAGGGAAGCTGCTTGATGAGTTGGGTATGCTCGAGGAGCTTCGTGCCCGTATCGTTGAAGGCATGCCCGTCCTGGGCACCTGCGCCGGCTTGATTCTGCTGGCGCGCGACCTTGCCGCCCACGACGATAAGGGGACGCCGCGCCTGGCAACCATGGATGTGCTCGTTGAGCGTAATGCCTATGGCAGACAGCTCGGCAGCTTTCGCACCAAGGGGCAGGTAGGCAGTATCGACGGTGAAGTGCCGCTGACGTTTATCCGCGCGCCCCGCATCGTCGAGGTCCACGGCGACGCCAAGGCCTTAGCGAAAGTCGACGGGCGCATCGTCGCCGCCCGTCAAGACAACCAGCTCGGTGTCACCTTCCACCCCGAGCTCGACGACGACGCCCGCCTCCACGAGCTCTTCCTCCAAATGTAGGGAGAAAACAAACGAGCGTGGATTTTCGGACGCACAGCAAATGAGAGTGGATAATCTCCCACTTTGAGCTCGAATGCAGACTCAAACCGGGAGATTATCCACTCTCATGCTATGTAGTCATTTAAGAACGTCCTCAATGACTACCTTGGATCATGGCAATTCCGATGTTTTGGCACCGACAGCGAGCGCCCACCAAAGCGAACAAATTGGCATGAAAAGAGGACGGCATAGACCTTCTGGTCATGCCGTCCTCTTTGAATGACAAGTTGTCGCTTTGGTGGGCGCGCAGCGTCAACTAGTTACGCGGTTCGTAGAACCGCGTAACCCCTAAAAGCGGTTGCCGCGGAAGCCGCCGCCGTTGCGGCCGCCGCGGTCGCCATAGCCACCACGGTTGCCGCCAAAGCCGCCGCGACCGCCACGGTCGCCGCCACGGTCACCAAAGCCGCCACGGCCACCGCGATCGCCACCGCGGCCGCCACGGTCGCCACCACGGCCACCGCGATCGCCAAAGCCGCCGCGACCGCCACGGTCGCCGCCACGGCCGCCACGGGGACCGCGGTCGTCACGGGGACCGCGGGGACCACGGGGACCACGGTCGTCACGGCCGCCGCGAGGACCGCGATCCTCGTCCAGGCCCATGGCGACGAGCGGAGCGATAACCTTATCGAGAGCGGCCATCAGCTCGGTGGCCTCCTCGTAAGAAAGCTCGGGCAGGAGCTTCTCCTTCTTGTTGGCAAGCTCGACCAGGCCCTCAGCGGCATCCTCGGCGGCGAAGACAACGATCTTGCGCATATCGCCCTCGGCGTCGTCGATGCGGCCGACCAGATCGGCAGCCTCGGCCTCGGCCATCAGGCCATCGAGCTCACGGAGGCGCATGCCCAGCAGGTCGGACATTTCCTTCTGCTCCATCTTGGGCTTGAGGTCAAGGAGCTTGATGGCGCGCTCGATGTTCGCCATGCGCTCGGCCTTGGCCTCCTCCTCCTTGGAAATAGCAAAGCGACGGCTACGCAGCAGGCGGGCGGCCTTCTGCATCTTGTCCATCAGCTCTTCGTCATCGTAATCAACGGCGGCCTCGACAACCTCGGCCTCCTCCTCGGCGGAAACCTCGTCAGCAGCCTCAACCTCGGCAGCTTCGGTCTCCACGGTCTCAACTGCCTCGACCTCGGCAGCCATGGTCTCGTTCTCGGTCTCGTTCATAATCTCTTCGTTCTCGGACATGAGACTCCTTCTTGGCCCTCTCGGGCATCATCGCCCCATTCGCGGGGCCCGTCGCGCACTCTTTGCGCTTTATACATTCATGCCTCTCGGCAAAACGTCCATTAGTTTATGGTGTCGCCATCCAATCTAGCTGCAGAATCTATGTGCACACATTAATGCGACATGTGCGACTCGCGACGAGCGTACACCAGCGACGCCACGAACCCGACCGCGGCAATTACAGCCGCCACACGCACGGCAGCTGCAAATCCAATCGCCTGGGCAACGTCCGTCGCAACGCCAGCGGCGCCGGCAGTCGCCGCAGAACTCGAGAGCAGGCCGATAAACAGCGACGGGCCAAACGATGCGGCAATCATGTTCCACGTATTGAGCAATGCCGTTCCGTGAGGATGCTCGGCGGCAGGCAGCGTCTCCAAGCCGGCCGTCTGCGAGGGGCTCAGCACCAAACCGACTCCGGCATACACCACAACGGTCAGTGCCACGACGACGCCGATGTTCATACTCGCCGCCGTCATCGAGATTGCAGTCTGCCCCACGGCAATCAGGGCAAAGCCGACCGGCAGCAGCGGCCATGCGCCATGGGCGTCAATCACGCGTCCGCCAACAATCGAGGTCACGGCGTTGCAGGCAATCGCAGGCAAAATGAGCAAGCCCGCAACAAGTGCGGTCATGCCGTATGCGCCCTCAAAATAGAGCGGCAACAAAACGCTCATCGAGAACGTCGTCATCATCGACACCACCACAAGCAGGCACGCAGGCCAAAAACGAACGCTCGCCATGGAATGCACGTTAAGCACCGGATGCTCGAGCTTAAGCTGGCGGGCCGCAAACAGGCCGAGCAGCACAATGGCGGCGAAAAGCGCCGCGATACCGGCAATCAGATTGGTCGAGAACTCGCCTACGGAATACACAAATGCCGTAATGCCGGCGGCGAGCAAAACAACCGACAGAATATCAAGCGTGGTGTTCGAGCGCCCTCCGACATTCTGAACATGCTTTACGCCCGCCGCAGCGACCACAATGCCGCCCACCAGCGGTACTACGAACACCGTCCTCCAGCCAAACAACGTGCACATAAGACCGCTGATCACGGGTCCAAACGCCGGCCCTAGCGTAATGCAGGCACCGCCCAGGCTCAGATACAGACCGAGCTTCTCGCGCGGGGCGCAAGACAGCACCACGTTCATCATGAGCGGGAACAAGATGCCCGATCCCGCAGCCTGCAAAATACGGCTTGGCAGCAAAACGCTAAACGACGGAGCGAACAGGCACAGGACTTCGCCGGCGACCATGCATCCGCATGCGAAAAACAGCAGGTTGCGCGTCGAGAAACGGCCGGACAGGAAGGCCATGATGGCCGTAAAGATCGACGTCACGATCATGTAGCCCGAAACGAGCCACTGCGCCGTGGTGGCACTCACCGAAAAGGCCGCCATAATGTCGTGCAACGCCACATTAATGATGTTCTCGTTAAACGCGGCAACAAAGGCTGCAATATACATTACGACGAGAATTGCCGCAGTGGCCGATGGCGGTGCTTGAACTTGTTGCTGAGATTTGCTCCCCATGCATTTCCTTCCTCTTGGAACGACAGTCGCATCGCCCCAGAGGAACAGTCCAGGGCGAAAATGAGCCCTAGACTTACGCCAGACGCCGTACACGACGAGTCTGGCAACATGGTCCAACGTCGAAAAATTGTAACGCGAACGCGCAGCTTTCCTTCCGCGCTATTATTAAAAGTCCACGAAAGCATGAGACATGAGGAGCCCGCCATGATTAAGCCCATCATGAAATCCGAGTTCTTTTTGCGTCTGCCTTCCGAAGACGCGGGACCCGACGATGCCGCGACCGGGCAGGATCTCCTGGATACGCTCCACGAGCATGAGCACGAGTGCGTGGGCCTCGCCGCCAACATGATCGGCGTGCGCAAACGCATCATCTGCGTAAAGGACGGCAACAGGACGCTGCTCATGTACAACCCGCAGATCCTTGAGCAGGTCAATGCCTATCAGACGACCGAAGGCTGCCTCTCGCTGACCGGTGAGCGCCCCTGTACCCGCTATCGCCGCATTAAGGTTGAGTATTTGGATGAGAACTTTGTCCACCGCATCAAAAACTTCTCGGGCTACACCGCCGAGATCATCCAGCACGAAATCGATCATTGCTGCGGAATCGTGATCTAGTTCCGCGAGTAAAGGAAAATGATCTGTTTTCCTCCGTCCCTAATGGACCATGGTAACGACGCAGGCTGAGCACACGACAGCGAGCGAGCCGCATTTGCACCAAGGTGATGTGAAACGAAAGGGCGCTGACCTTCTGGTCGCGCCCTTGAAGTTGAACGTCAGATTGGTGTGAATGCGGCTCGCGCAGCGTCAAGCGGTCCGCCGTTCGGTAGAACGGCGGAACTAGTTACGCCTGACGGTAATGGTCAAAGAAATCGGCGAGGTCTTCGAGCGACTCTTTGAGCACTTCCATGCGCGGCAGGTACACGATACGGAAGTGGTCGGGCTCAGCCCAGTTGAAGCCGCCGCCGCGCGTGATCAGGATCTTCTTCTCGTGCAGCAGGTCAAGGGCGAACTGCTCGTCATCGGTGATGTTGAACTTCTTCACATCCATCTTGGGGAAGATGTAGAACGCCGCGCGCGGCTTAACCACCGAGATGCCGTCAATCTTGTTGAGCGCCTCATACACAAAGTTGCGCTGCTCGTAGACACGGCCGCCAGGACGGATGTAGTCGTTAACGGACTGATGACCACCGAGTGCCGTCTGAACGATCGACTGAGCCGGCACGTTGGAGCACAGGCGCATGTTGGAGAGCATGTTGATACCCATGATGAAGTCGCTCATGCAGCGCTGGTTGCCCGAAAGCACCATCCAGCCAATACGATAGCCCGCAATCATGTGCGACTTGGAAAGGCCGCTAAAGGTGACACAGGGCAGATCGGGAGCGAGCGAGGCAATCGAGACGTGCTCATAGCCGTCCATGCACAGGCGGTCGTAAATCTCGTCTGCAAAAATCATGAGCTGGTGCCTGCGCGCAACCTCAACGATGCCCTCGAGCACCTCACGCGGATAGACGGAACCCGTGGGGTTGTTAGGGTTGATGATGACGAGGGCTTTGGTCGCGCTCGTGATCTTGGACTCCATGTCCTCCAGGTCGGGATACCAATCCGCCTGCTCATCACACAAATAATGTACGGGATGACCGCCGGCAAGGGTTGCGCACGCCGTCCAGAGCGGATAGTCAGGGCTGGGGATCAGAATCTCGTCGCCATTGTCGAGCAGCGCGTTCATCGAAAGCTGAATGAGCTCGGACACGCCGTTGCCCGTGTAGATATGCTCCATCTGAACGTTGGGCAGGCCCTTGATCTGCGAATACTGCATGATCGCCTTGCGCGCGGAGAACAAGCCGCGCGAGTTGGAATAGCCTTCGCAGTCGGGCAGCTGCTGGCGCATGTCCTTGATGACCTCGTCGGGCGTGCGGAAACCGAAGGGCGCCGGGTTGCCGATATTGAGCTTGAGGATGCGCTCGCCCTCGTCCTCCATACGGGCAGCCTCGTCGACGACGGGACCGCGCACGTCATACAGGACGTTATCGAGCTTGGTGGATTTAGAAAAAGTACGCATGGTGGTGCTCCTTGCAATTTGAGCTGAGGGATGGGGTTCGGGCTTGGAATCGTTGCGGGGTGATGATGCCTCGCCTTGATCGGCGTCGCCGGCAAGCAGCCAGGTAACATCGACCTCCAAAATACGGGCGAGCAGCTCAGCCACATCGCGCCGCGGAATCGTCTTGCCGCTCACATATTGGCTCATCTGACTCTTGCCGAGTTTTTTGCCGAGCATCTCCGATGCGCGGATCACGTCCGACTGGCGAACGTCGCAATCGGACATAGCCTGTCGCAGACGATCGCTAAACGTCTCTTGGGCCACTAGAACCTCCTTGCTGGCAAAGTTCAATTTATACAACACGAATTGAACCTGAGTTCAATTTAGGCAGCAGTATAGCGCCGTGCTATTTCGAAAAGTTCAATTTCAAAAATAAAATGAGCAAGACCTCGAGATTTATCCCAAGGCGATAACGACGTGCACGCATTTAGAGGTATTCGAGGAAACGAGCGGCGGCAAGCGAAACATCGGCCGTTCGATATATGGCGTTGATCTGCCGATGGGGATGCCCTTCGAGCGGACGCACAGCAACATCAAACTGGCAGCGACGCAAGATGAGCGCGGGAAGAATGCTCACGCCCAAGCCATCCTCGACCATAGCCATAATCGCATAGTCATCCCAAGTCGACAGTTTTGAGCGCACTGACAGCCCCGCCCGACGGAATAGCGGCGTAATCTCATCATCGGTACCCCGTTCCAGCAGAATAAACTGCTCGTTGGCTAAATC
>PPYF01638779.1_pt1 | contig 20579 bp, 11 predicted proteins | sample 1559871 | NCBI WGS metagenome assembly PPYF01 (sample SAMN08240021, study PRJNA423297) | Human gut metagenome, whole genome shotgun sequencing project. | reverse complement strand
TAATCCTCGATAGCTCAATGGTAGAGCACTCGGCTGTTAACCGAGTTGTTGTAGGTTCGAGCCCTACTCGGGGAGTTTTTTAGTATAATATATGGTGACATAGCCAAGTGGTAAGGCCCCGGTCTGCAACACCGTCATCGCCGGTTCAAATCCGGCTGTCACCTCTCTTAAAAGGACTACATCAATTTATGATGTGGTCTTTCTTTTATATAATTTGCAAATAAAATATATTGTGAATTTTATGTAATATTCGTAATATATGTTGTACAGATTTCATTATTTTTAAATTTTCTACATTATTTTTCAAGATGCTACACTAAATTAATAAAGAGAAATATAAGTCTGATAGACAGAATTATATTTCTCTTTTTTAACAACTTTTATCCGTTTTTGAATAGTTGTTGTTGTAGTAGTATTATTATTCCTCTTCCGGATATTTCATACCCCATTCTGTTCTTATATCAGACATGATTTTCATAACATCATATGTATACTGACTGTGAATGAGGTTTTCTATTTCATCGGATGATGCAGAGTTTATGGCTTTTTCCATATCACATACTTCGTAATAAAGTGCATCTGATGTATCACCTGCATCAATTACTTCTTTATGACCATTCTCTGTGTATGTAATAGTTGCCTGCATTCCTCTTGGATAATCAAAGATTTCCACATATGCTTTGTCAAAAGATAGTGTAGCGCGTTTTGGTTGCTTGGAATGTAGAGATAATGTGACAGTTGCCATCTCGGCAGCATCATTCATAAGCAGAATGCCTGCCTGTTCATCAACACCGGTCGGAGCATATCTAACCTGTGACAATACATGCGACGGTGTTTCCTTGAAGAACCAGCGGATGAGAGAAAGTGAGTAAACACCAATATCAAGCAGTGCACCTCCTGCAAGCTTACGGCTGAAAAACCTATTTGTCATATTGTAATCTTTGTAGCTTCCAAAATTGACCTGAATTAAATTGAGTCTGCCGAGTTGTCCACTTGAAATTATTTTATTTAGCTTTTTATAAACAGGCATATGATATATAGTCATGGCTTCAGCAAGAATTACGTTATTTGCTTTGGCCAATGAGATTGCCTCATCGAGCTCTGTAATATTTAATGTGATAGATTTCTCACAGAGTACATGCTTTCCATTAGAAAGGGCTTTTCTTAAATAATTAATGTGAGTATTGTGTGGAGTGGAGATGTAAATGATATCCACATCAGGATCATAAAAGACGTCATCAATGTTGTCATATACCTTTGAAATGCCATATTTTTGTGCAAAAGCTTGAGCCTTTTCATGAGTCCTGTTGGCAACTGAATAAAGAGTGCGCCCTTCCTTTGAGAGAGCCTGCGCGAGCTCATTAGCTATTACGCCGCAGCCGAGTGTGGCCCAATTAAGCTGTTTCATATGAATTCCTCCTTTTTTAATAAGGTACTGTAGCTGTGAAGGTATATAAATTATTACAAATTCAGTTAAATTACAAAATATCAACTTAAATCATAAAATATAATTAAATCAAAAATATATTCAAATCAAAAATATATTCAAATCAAATATACTCAAATCAAATATACTCAAATCAAAAATGTTCAATTAAATAATAAAATATGCACCGAAATCATAATATATGTACCTTAATGAAGATATTCTAGCATGATGATTTATGAATTACAATATATTTAGAAATGAAACAGTCAAAATCAGTCAAAGTAAGATTGATGCAAAATCAAAATTAGTTAATTTGAACTATTAATATTAATTATAAATTAGTAATAGAAAAGATACTAAAAATAGTAATTAGGAAAGTATTAATGATATATATAGTATATTCTGCACAAAAATGAATGTTGTATTTGCATATAGTGCACAATTTTAAAACTTGCTTTATATATTTTCAACAATTTTTAGTGTGATTATTTGTGAATATAAATAACGGATTATGATTGACAATGACGGATTATGAAAATATAATTATACTACAAGTTAAATGAATGTTGAAATGTTTAATACAGTAATTTGAAAATGAGCATTAAATAAATGGCTTATAAAATAAGTCTTTTAATAGTTTGATAAACAGGGGGGATTAGATGCTGGCGGAAGATAGATGCAAAAAAATACTCGATATATTAGATTCGATGGGAAGTGTGACTGTTCAGCAGCTTATGGATGAGCTTGATATATCTGAGTCAACAATCAGGCGTGATCTGGTTGCAATGGACAAGAAGGGGTATCTCACCAAGGTACATGGTGGTGCGATTGCAAATAATACGAATATCCATACTCAGGATGAGAAGGTTATCAACAGGCTTAAGCAGAATCGCAGCGAAAAGGAACAGATTGCCAGATATGCGGCATCACTTATTGTGGATAATGATTTTATTTATATAGATGCCGGTACTACAACGGCAGTCATGATTGATTATATTACTGCAAAGAATGTGGTTTTTGTTACAAACTCTCTGACTAATGCCAAGAGAATTTCCGATAGGGGATATACAGTATATATTCTGGGTGGCGAGTTCAAGTCTACTACTGAGGCTATTGTCGGAGATGAGGCCGTTGTGACGCTCGATAAATACAATTTTACGAAGGGCTTCTGGGGAACCAACGGAATTACTGTGAAGAATGGATTTACGACTCCGGAGATAAAGGAGGCCATGATTAAAAAGAAATCCATGGAGAATAGCAAGGAGAAATACATTCTTGCGGATGACAGTAAGTTTTCACAGGTATCAAGTATCAAGTTTGCTGATTTTGAGGATGCTGTAATTATTACAAATGCACTAAGCAATGACAACTATAAGAAATACAAAAATATTAAGGAGGTCTAACATGATTTATACGGTTACTTTTAATCCATCACTAGATTATATAGTTGATGTAACAGATTTTAAGACAGGAGTGGTCAATAGAACGACTGGAGAGAAGATTTTTGCAGGTGGTAAGGGCATCAATGTTTCCATGGTTCTTAAGAATCTTGGAATGAGCAATACTTCACTTGGTTTTACAGCGGGTTTTACAGGAAATGAAATTAAAAGACTTCTAGGAAAAAAAGGTGTTGATACTGATTTTATAGAGGTGGAGGATGGTATTTCACGTATCAATGTGAAGCTTCGCTCAAATGAGGAATCCGAGATTAATGGTCAGGGACCGGTAATCACTGAGGACAACATAAAAAAGCTTTATGAGAAGCTTGACTGCTTAAAGGAGTCTGATGTGCTTGTGCTCGCAGGAAGTATTCCTGATGTGATGCCTTCATCAATGTATATGGATATTATGAAGCATCTTGAGGGCCGTGGAATAAATATCGTGGTTGATGCGACAAGAAATCTGCTCACAAATGTGCTTGCATATAAGCCATTCCTCATCAAGCCAAACAATCATGAGCTCGGTGAGATATTCGGGGTTGAGATTACAGACAAGGACGATGTGATAAAATATGCAAAGAAGCTTCAGGAGCAGGGCGCAAGAAACGTGCTTGTCTCAATGGCAGGTGACGGAGCAGTGCTTGTGACCGAGGATGGACAGGAATTTAAGGCACAGGCTCCTAAAGGAAAGCTCAAAAACTCTGTAGGCGCAGGTGATTCGATGGTAGCCGGATTTGTTTACGGATACCTCAAATCAAATGATTATAAGCAGGCATTTATTTATGGAGTATGTACAGGAAGTGCAAGTGCATTTTCTGAGGAGCTGGCTACAAAGCCTGAGGTTGAAGCACTTATTGATAAATGGGACAGTGCTTCCAATTAAACAAACGGTATCAAAAAGGTTGATATAAATAATTAATATATTCTATTAGGAGGAATGATGTATGACAATCAGGGATTTATTGGCAGCTGAGAGTATCAATTTGAATGGTACGCCTGCCGGAAAAACCGAAGCATTGAATCAGTGTATTGATTTGATGGCAAAAAGTGGCAAAATAGCCGATGTGGAGAAGTATCGAAAGGGTGTTTTTGCAAGAGAGGAGGAAGGCACAACAGGAATTGGAATGGGTATAGCAATTCCTCATTGCAAGTCTGATGCTGTTACTAAAGCAGGTCTTGCGGCAATGGTTGTAAAAGATGGGGTTGACTTTGAATCACTCGATGGTACACCTGCAAAGATTATTTTCCTTATCGCTGCACCAAACACAGAGGATAATGTGCATCTTCAGGTGCTTAGCAAGCTCTCTGTTATGCTGATGGACGAGCAGTTTACAAATTCTCTTATCAATGCCGGTTCAGTTGATGAGTTTTTAAATATCATCGATAGCGCTGAAAAAGCAAAGGATGAGAAAGAGGCTGCCAAAGAGGCAAAGGCGAAAGAGCCTGTTGAGGTGAAGAAGGACGATGTATTTATCGTTGCAGTAACAGCCTGTCCTACAGGAATTGCCCATACTTATATGGCTGCTGAGGCTATCGAGAAAAAAGCCAAGGAGCTTGGATATCAGGTAAAGGTTGAGACAAGAGGCTCAGGCGGAGCCAAAAATGTGCTCACAGATGATGAAATCGCAAAGGCTGCAGGTGTTATAGTTGCCTGTGATACAAATGTACCTACAGACCGCTTTGACGGAAAGAAGGTTATTGAGTGTCAGGTTTCTGACGGAATCAATAAGACAGAAGAGCTCATAAAGAGAATTGCTGCCGGTGATGCTCCTGTATTTAAGGCATCAGGTAAAAAAGAGGCTTCACATTCATCAGTTGGTGGAAAAGAGAGCATTGGACATCAGATTTACAAGCATCTGATGAATGGTGTTTCACATATGCTTCCATTCGTAGTTGGTGGTGGTATTCTTATCGCAATCGCATTCCTTATCGATGGATTCAGTGTTGACCTTAATTCACTGCCGGCTGACCAGAGAGCAAATTTCGGTACTATTACACAGGCCGCAGCAATGTTTAAGGGAATCGGTGGAACAGCATTTGGATTTATGCTTCCAATTCTTGCAGGCTTTATCGCTATGAGTATTGCTGACCGTCCGGGTCTTGCAGTTGGTTTTGTAGGCGGTTCAATCGCAGCAAACGGTACATCAGGCTTCCTTGGAGCACTTGTAGCAGGTTTCGTTGCAGGATATATTGTGCTTCTCTTAAAGAAGGTATTTTCTAAACTTCCGGAGAGTCTTGATGGTATGAAGCCGGTTCTGCTTTATCCGCTGCTTGGTATATTCCTGGTAGGCGTTATAATGCAGTTTGTAGTTGAGCCTCCAATCGGAGCTTTAAATACAGCTATCAACAATGGTCTTAATGGACTTAACGGTGCAAGCGCAGTAGTGCTCGGAGTACTTCTCGGAGGAATGATGTCAGTAGATATGGGTGGCCCTGTAAACAAAGCCGCTTATGTATTTGGTACAGCTTCAATCGCTGCCGGAAACTACAATATTATGGCAGCAGTTATGATTGGCGGTATGGTTCCACCAATCGCAATCGCTCTTGCAACAATCTTCTTCAAGAACAAGTTCACAGCAGAGGAGAGAAAGGCAGGACCTACAAACTTTATCATGGGATTATCATTTATCACAGAGGGTGCAATCCCATTCGCAGCATCTGATCCGCTTCATGTCCTTCCGGCATGTGTAGTCGGTTCAGCAGTGGCAGGTGGACTTTCAATGGCATTTGGATGTACACTCATGGCACCTCACGGAGGAATCTTTGTAGTTCCTACAATCGGAAATCCGTTAATGTATCTTGTTGCATTAGTAATCGGATCTTTCATTGCATGTGGATTACTCGGATTACTCAAAAAGAAAGTAAGTGAATAAGCAATCCTCAATTATCATTTTTTAATCCAACCTATAAACTAATCAACAAAGGCACTGCTTCGGCGGTGCCTTTGTTGTTATGTTGTGTATTAAAAATTAAAAGTATAAACATTCTCTGAAATAACAGCCTCATGCCTTGACGAGTGAATTTTCGAAGCATAAAGTATTATTAAGATGTAACTATTCAGAAAATAAACATTAGTAAACAGTGAGGCATAAAATGGGCAAGGTTATAGGTATAGATTTAGGAACAACAAACAGCTGTGTGGCAGTATTGGAGAACAATCAGCCGGTAGTCATAACTAACAGCGAGGGTCAGAGAACAACTCCGTCTGTAGTGGCTTTTACAAAGAATGGAGAGCGACTGGTTGGAGAGGCTGCAAAGAGGCAGGCAGCAGTCAATGTGGATAGAACATTTTTCTCAATAAAGAGACAGATGGGAAGCGATTTCAGGGCAAAAGTGGACGGAAAGCTGTATTCAGCTCCTGAGATTTCTTCTATGATTCTCAGAAAGCTGAAAAAGGATGCAGAGGACTATATCGGTGAGACTGTAACTGACGCCGTAATTACTGTTCCCGCATATTTTTCGGATGCGCAGAGGCAGGCAACTAAGGATGCAGGAAGGATTGCTGGTCTTAATGTGCTTCGAATCATAAATGAGCCAACCTCTGCGGCACTCGCATACGGACTGGACCACGGACAGCAGCAGAAAATTCTTGTCTACGACCTCGGAGGAGGAACCTTCGATGTGTCTGTTATCGAAATAGGGGACAATCTGATAGAGGTGCTTGCCACAGCCGGTGATAATCATCTGGGTGGAGATGATTTTGACGAGAGAATCACGAATTATCTTGTTACAGAGTTTTACAGACAGCAGAATGTGGATCTGAGAAAGGATAATACTGCTATGCAGCGTGTCAGGGAGGAGGCTGAGAAGGCAAAAAAGGTGCTTTCATCCTCATCCTCAACCACTATCAACCTGCCGTTTATCACCACTGTAAAGGGACAGCCGGTCCACATGGAGATGAACCTCACAAGGGCTGAGTTTAATGAGATAACAAAGGATCTGGTGGAGAGAACGGCCATTCCGGTAAATCAGGCACTTTCAGATGCGGGGATTTGTGCAGCGGAGCTTGGAATGGTGCTGTTGGTAGGAGGCTCTACACGTGTGCCGGCTGTTGTTGAGGAGGTCAGAAGAATTACAGGAAAAGAGCCTTCACACAACCTAAATCCTGACGAGTGCGTGGCACTCGGTGCAGCAGTACAGGGTGGCAAGCTCGGTGGAGCAATTGTCGCAGGCAGCAGTGCGGCAGAGATTATACTGATGGATGTCACACCGCTTTCACTCGGAATTGAGACAGTTGGTGGTGTCTCAACCAAAATTATTGACAGAAATACGACTATTCCTACGAGATACAGCCAGATTTTTACAACTGCAGGAAGCTTCCAGACCTCTGTGGATATAAAGGTACTGCAGGGTGAGAGGCAGTTTGCAAGGGACAATAAGCTGATTGGAAACTTCAGGCTAAAGGGCATCAAGCCGGCTCCGGCAGGTGTGCCGCAGATAGAGGTGACGTTTGATATAGATGCAAACGGCATTGTGCAGGTTTCTGCAAAGGACCTGGGCACAGGAAAGCATCAGGAGATTACGATTACCGCAAGCTCTAATTTGTCTGATTCTGAGATTGAGCAGGCAATCCGCGAGGCACAGGAGTATGAGGCAACAGACGGACAGAGAAAGGCTTATATTGATGCAAGAAGTGAGGCTGATACGCTTGTGCGACAGGTGGAAAATGTCATGGCTGACAAGGAAAAAAGAAAGGCTATGGACAGCGCACAGAAAAAGAGTGTGAAATCGTCACTTTCATATGTGAAGAAGCTTATTTCGAGGACAAAGCCCGGAAATGTGAGTGAAGAGCAGGCCGCAGAGATAAAGCATGCGGCAGACGAACTGAGAAATGCGGCAGCGGGTTTGATTTAATTATAAATGAGGGGCAGAATACCTTTTGACCCTCATATCATTATTATTCATTTGGCTATTTACGAGAAGCGGATTTTCATATAAAATATGGGTAAGTGGTGAGTATTCAGAAACACCCTGAATAGTTATAATGTTAATTTAAATCCGAGGAAATAGAAAATGAATGCGAACGATAAAACAGAAAAGGTACTAAGAGAAATTCATATCATGCTCTCAAAGGCGGAGCCGTATAAGCCGGAGCCGAGCAGGGTGATCATAAACAAGCAGCAAATGATAGATTTACTTGCTGAGCTGAATAAGTGTATATATGCAATGCAGGATGAGTATGAGCTTACTGAGCAGAGTCGCAATCACGCAGAGAGAGAGTTCAGAAAGAAGGGGGATCAGATAGTCTGGGATGCAAGCAGAAAGGCTGAGGATGTGTATGCAGCATCGGTTATCTATACGGATGAGGCGCTTTCAAGAGTGCGTGATATCATCAATGATACCAACGAGTCACTTGAAAAGCTGTGCAAGAATATGAAGGATAAGATTGCAGAACAGGAGAAGATAGTTAAAACTAACCAGTATGAGCTCAAGGGACAGCTTCAGGATTTGTCCGATACGGAGAAGTATCTTAAGATTATCGATGACAGAAATAAGGAGATAGAACGTCAGAAAAATGCAGGTAAGCCAGTAGAGGAGTGTACTATTGACAAGGAAGAAAAGTCTATCTATGCAAACAGACAGACTGAAATCAAGGTAAATATGGATTATATCAGAAAACTGGGACTTGCGGATGGCGAGGACCTGGGAGATGGTGTAGTGGGTGAAGTGAAGCTTGCAGACGATACACCTGATGCCGGATTAAATCATGGCAATGATAAGAATGAAGCCAAGGATGCCGGCTCAAAATCGTCTGTTGATGAGGATTATAAGGCAATAAGCAGAAAAGCCGGCAATCCACCTGTTATCAACACAATGGAGGGGAAGGAGCTCACAGCCGGCATCCACAGAATGTGGCAGAGCATCACCGGAAATAAAGGGAAATGAAACACGCCTATGTAATATAAAGCAGCAGTTCAAAACAGAACGGCTGCTTTTTGGCTTATATTTAAAAGTAGGTAATATTAAGCAGATTTTAAGAAAAACAAAGTGGATAATCTGATAAAATATAGCTGACTAACGGCAGGAGAAGGTTTCTAATCAAAATTCATAGAAGGAGGATAATATGACAATATTAGTTTGTGATGACGACAAGGAAATAGTTGAGGCAATTGAGATTTACCTGATGCAGGAGGGCTATAACGTGGAGAAGGCTTACGATGGCATACAGGCGGTTGAAATTATGAAGAATAAAAAAATAGACCTCATGATAATAGATGTCATGATGCCAAAGCTCGACGGGATAAGAGCTACTCTGCAGATACGAAAGGAAAGCAGGGTGCCGATAATCATTCTCTCGGCAAAGACAGAGGATGCTGACAAGATTTTAGGCCTCAATGTGGGGGCTGATGATTATGTTACAAAGCCTTTTAATCCGCTTGAGCTTGTGGCAAGAGTAAAGTCACAGCTTCGCAGATATACCACTCTGTCAAGCAATGATGCAGCCGGAGACAAGGTTTATGAAGCCGGAGGCCTTTTGGTAAATGATGATTTAAAAAAGGTGACTGTGGATGGTGAGGAGGTAAAGCTCACACCGATTGAGTACAATATCCTGCTTTTACTCCTTAAAAATAAGGGAAAGGTCTACTCAATAAACGAAATATATGAGAGTATATGGAACGAGGAGGCGATAGGCGCCGATAATACAGTTGCCGTGCACATCAGACATATCAGGGAAAAAATAGAGATAAATCCTAAAGAGCCGCGATATCTGAAAGTGGTCTGGGGAGTAGGCTATAAGATAGAGGACAACAAATGAAGCAGTATACAATAGGAAAAAAAGCAGCGGTCATAGTTTTGCATCAGCTATGCATGATACTTATGGTGACAGGAGTGTTTGCCACAGGCTATGCATTCAGGCACGATGCGCATGGAAATATTGATATATATACACTAATATCGCTTGCGGGCCTGGTAGGCAGCTTTGTGAGCCTGGCATATATGGCAAATGTGGCCGGAAGAAAATCAGAGGATGATTACACAATATACTATTTACCGATTGACAAGGTATACTCTGATGTGATGCTAGTGATATTTACACTGCTCATGGTATTTATGGGAAAAGTGATTTCAGGCGTAAAAAACCAGCACTTTGACTATGCATCACTTATTATGACGGCAGGCACATTTACTTTTTTGTTTGATCTGGCTTTTATTATTTTATACCAGAGCATTGTAAGGAAGATAAAAGGCAATATACTTTGCACACACAGCTTGATGTACAAGGGCTATGAGCTTTTGAAAAGAGTTATTGAGAAAAAGGATATCCACACACAAAAAACCAAAGAGATAATGCGCATACAGGAGGCTCTTGAAGCTATTTCGGAAGGAGCGCTTGACACTACACTCAATGTCAATGAGTTTCATGGGCAGCAGAAAAAGGTGGCGGAGGCTGTCAACCATATACGCCAGGGTCTTATGAGCTCGGTGAATGAGAGTCTTAAAAATGAAAAATTAAAGGCTGATTTAATAACAAACGTGTCACATGATATAAAGACACCTCTGACTTCAATAGTCAACTATGTTGACCTGCTTAAGAGGGAAAATCTGGAAAATGAAAATGCCAAATACTATATACATGTGTTGGAGGAAAAGTCACAGCGCTTAAAGCAGCTTACAGAGGATTTGGTAGAGACATCAAAGATTACCTCGGGAAATGTGAAGCTCAATATGCAAAAGCTTGATCTGGTTGAGCTTTTATACCAGACCGGAGGTGAATTCAATGAGCGCTTTGAGTCGAGAAATCTGACAATAGTTACAAAAATTCCATCAGAACAGATATTTATCTATGCGGATGGACGTCAGCTTTACCGCTCTATTGAAAATCTGTATACTAATGCCGCAAAATATGCACTGGAAAATACCAGAGTGTATGTAGAGCTTGAAAAGGCAGATACAAAGGCAGTTTTTACAATAAAGAATGTGTCTAAGAACGAGCTTGACATAGTAAGCAACGGAAATGTAGACCTGACAGAGCGTTTTGTGAGGGGAGAGAGGTCGAGAACCACTGAAGGAAGTGGACTTGGACTTTCGATTGCAAAGAATCTGACCCATTTGATGGGAGGAAAATTCGAAATTAAGGTAGATGGTGATTTATTTATTGCCACAATTACCTATAATATTATATAATAGTAAATAAAAGAATTTTGAAATACACATACGGAGGTAGAATAAGTGAAATTATATGAAAATGGTGCTTACCTTTTAAACGGTAAGGAAGTAATAATTGATGGACCGGAGGCTCAGGCAGCTGTCAAAAGCAAGACCGGCATGGACATCGATAAACAGACAGCTAAGCAGGAGACAATTGCTTACGGTATTTTAAAGGAGCACAATACATCCGGCAATATGGACAAGCTTCAGATTAAGTTTGATAAGCTTACATCGCATGATATCACATTTGTAGGTATCATCCAGACAGCACGAGCTTCAGGACTTGAGAAATTCCCTATCCCGTATGTACTTACAAACTGTCACAACAGCCTTTGTGCAGTTGGTGGAACAATCAATGAGGATGACCACATGTTTGGTCTCACATGTGCAAAGAAGTACGGCGGAATCTATGTACCACCTCATCAGGCAGTTATCCATCAGTTTGCACGAGAGATGCTTGCCGGCGGTGGAAAAATGATACTTGGTTCTGATTCACATACACGTTATGGTGCACTTGGTACTATGGCAGTCGGCGAGGGAGGACCTGAGCTTGTTAAGCAGCTTCTTGAACAGACATATGATATTGATATGCCTGAGGTAGTAGGTATTTACCTGACAGGAGAGCCAATCAAAGGCGTTGGACCACAGGATGTCGCACTTGCAATTATCGGAGAGGTATTCGGAAACGGCTTCGTAAAGAACAAAGTTATGGAGTTTGTAGGACCGGGTGTGTCTAATCTGAGCGTTGACTTCCGTATAGGTGTCGATGTTATGACAACAGAGACTACATGTCTTTCTTCTATCTGGAGAACAGATGACCAGGTTAAGGAATTCTTTGAGATTCACGGTAGGGCTGAGGACCACAAGGAGCTTAATCCGGGTGAGGTGGCTTACTACGACAGATTTATTGAGATTGATTTAAGCCAGATCTGCCCAATGATAGCTATGCCATTCCACCCAAGCAATACCTATACTATCGATGAGCTCAATGCAAACCTCATGGATATTCTCGATGACTGTGAGAAGAGAGCTGAGGTAAGCTTTGACGGAAAGGTGAAGCTTGATTTAAAGAGTAAGGTAAGAGACGGAAAACTGTATGTAGACCAGGGAATCATCGCAGGCTGTGCAGGCGGTGGATTTGAGAATATCTGCGATGCGGCTGACATATTAAACGGACATTCAATCGGAGCAGACGAGTTTACACTGAGTGTTTACCCGGCATCTACTCCAATATACATGGAGCTTGTGAAAAACGGAGCTGTAGCAAAGCTTCTTGAGACAGGTGCAATCGTAAAGACTGCTTTCTGCGGACCTTGCTTTGGTGCAGGAGATACACCTGCCAACAACGCATTCTCTATCCGTCATTCAACAAGAAACTTCCCTAACAGAGAGGGTTCTAAGGTACAGAACGGACAGATCAGCTCAGTGGCACTCATGGATGCACGTTCAATCGCTGCAACAGCAGCAAACAAGGGCTTCCTTACATCAGCAGCGGATATTGATGTCAACTTTACAAAGCCAAAATATTTCTTTGACAAGACTATATATGAGAACCGTGTATTTGACAGCCATGGAGTGGCAGATCCTTCAGTTGAAATCCAGTTCGGACCAAACATCAAGGACTGGCCGGCAATGAGTGCACTTCCTGAGAATATGCTCCTTAAGGTGGTTTCAGAGATTCATGATCCTGTTACTACAACAGATGAGCTCATTCCTTCAGGAGAGACATCATCATATCGTTCAAACCCTCTTGGACTTGCAGAGTTCGCACTTTCAAGAAAGGATCCTGAGTATGTAGGCAGAGCAAAGGAAATCCAGAAGGCCCAGAAGGCTATAGAGAGTGGTGAGTGCGCAGGAAAGGCTGTTCCTGAGGTTGCTGAAATCATGGGAGTAGTAAAGAAAAAATTCCCTGAGGCAAGCCATGAGAATATGGGCTTCGGAAGCACAATTTTTGCTGTTAAGCCGGGTGACGGCTCAGCAAGAGAGCAGGCTGCAAGCTGCCAGAAGGTACTCGGAGGCTGGGCAAATATCGCAAACGAGTATGCTACAAAGAGATATCGTTCAAACCTTATCAACTGGGGAATGCTTCCATTCATCATCGATGAGGGAGAGCTTCCGTTCCACAATCTCGACTATATCTTCCTTCCGGGAATCAAGAAGGAAATAGAGGATGCAAAGACGGAGTTTGAGGCATATGTTGTCAAGGATGGTGAATTAAAGCCATTTACACTGAAGATGGGTGAGCTCACAGATGATGAAAGAGAGATAATATTAAAGGGATGTCTCATCAACTATAACCGTAAATAAGGAGATTTTAATCCGATGGAAGAAACCGGAAAAGCTGGTAAAAAATCAAACATTGAGATAAATGCAGATAAGGGTGCGAAGCAGAATTCGCACCCGGGGCGTGAGGAATGGCCACATCTGATCAGAATAGGTGTCATGGTATTTGTCACGTTTGCAGTCAGTATACTGTTTTTCTTTGCACTGTACAGATTTGAGGGCTTTGCAGGCATATGGAGCAAGCTGCTTGCGGCAGCAATGCCCATTATAATGGGACTTGTGCTTGCATACCTGATGAATCCTGTCATGCTGTGTCTGGAAAGATGCTTTAAAAAGCTTCTTTCCAAAAAGATGAAAAGCGAAAGCAAGCTGCGAAAGGTTTCAAGAGCTCTTGCAATCACAGGCTCGGTTATTATTCTTGTAGCGATTATTTCGCTCCTCATTGCGGCTATTGTGCCTTCTGTCATAGCAAGTATATCAGGACTTATGAAGACACTGCCAAATGACGTTGCGGCATTCATCAACATGATAAAGAACGGCAATTTCGGGGACAGCAAAATAGCTGAGCTCGCGAGCACATGTTTACAGAATACAACCGACTACATTGAGAATTATGCCACAGAAAAGATAATTCCTGAGGCACAGAAGTATGTTGCACAGATTACAACCGGTGTGATTTCGGTAGTCAGAGGTTTACTCAATTTCATTATCGGAATAATCGTGATGGTCTATGTGATGAGTATTCAGGAGACTCTCGCAGGACAGAGTAAAAAGATAATATATGCTGTCTGCAAGCCAAAGACAGGCAATATCATCATTGAGACGATCAGAAAGACAAATGAGATTTTTGGAGGCTTCATAAGCGGTAAGATTATAGATTCACTGATTATAGGTGTGATCGCATATTTCGGATGTCTGATTTTAAGGATTCCATCATCGGTGCTCGTTGCAGTGATTATCGGCGTTACAAATGTGATTCCGGTATTCGGACCGTTTATCGGTGCAATTCCATCGTTACTCATAGTAGTAATTCAGAGTCCGTGGCATGCGCTTTATCTTCTGATATTTATTGTCGTGCTGCAGCAGGTGGATGGCAATATAATAGGGCCTAAGATACTTGGCTCATCTACCGGTCTTTCGACCTTCTGGGTTATGTTTGCCATACTAATCGGCGGAGGAATGTTTGGTTTTCTTGGAATGTTACTTGGTGTTCCGACCTTTGCTGTGATATACTATATTGTGAGAAGAGTTGTTAATTATGCTCTCAGGAAAAAGAAGCTTCCTGAGGACACAATGGATTATACAAAGACAACAGGCGTAGATACAAAAAATAATAAGCTTAAATACGAGTAGGTGAAATAAGTGGATAAATACGAATACAATCTCAAGCTGGATCAGATAAAAGCCCTAAGCGCCGAGGAGGGCTATATGAGCGCAGCAGAGATTGCAGATAGCATAAATTGGAACAAAATTAAAAATGTAAATACACTCGTTAAAATCGGTGAAATCTACGAGAAGGCCGAAAGATACCAGGATGCAAGGGATATACTTTTAATGGCCTATGACCGTTCACCAATCGGCAGGATGATTATATACAGACTGGCTGAGGTCGCCATCAAGATGGGTGATTATGATGCTGCTACAGAGTATTATGATGAGTTTGTTGAGATAGCGCCTCATGATGATATGAAGTATGTATTAAGATATGCCATCAAAAAAGGGCAGGGAGCTTCATTTGATGAGCTTATCACTATTCTTGAAGAGTACAAGGATGAAGAATACACTGAGGAGTGGGCATATGAGCTTGCATATCTATACCACAAGGCCGGAAAAGCCGATAAGTGTATAGATGCCTGCGATGAGCTCATTTTGTGGTTCGGAGACGGACCATATGTGGAGCGTGCGCTGGAGCTTAAGATGCTTTATCAGCCACTTACCAAGGCTCAGGAGGAAAAGTACAGACGATTCAAGGCAGAGAAGGAAAAGCCGGCTAAGATAAAGGATGAGGCTGAGGTCACTGAGATAGGTGCCATGGAGATGGTAAAGGGCGGAGAGATAGTGCATGATGACGTAACTATTCCGCAGATTACTGTAAATCAGGAGAAGTTCAATACTGTAAATTTACAGCAGGAGATTGCCAAGGGTATGCAGCAGATCATTGAGGCCAAGGGCAAGAATGAAGTTGCTGATACGATGGATACCATCAAAAAGATAGTTGAGGATATTCCTTATCTTAAGCTCGAAAAGGAGCAGGAAGAGTATGTACAGCAGCCGGAAGAGACAGAACATATCGCTACAGATGAAGAGATAGATGGTTCACTTAAGTTGAATTTCAAGGAGCTTTTGGGTGAAGACGCTGACGGACAGATGTCTATGGTCATGAGTGAAAAGACTCAGCTTGAGCATCAGATTACAGGACAGATGTCTATACATGATGTGCTTGAAGAATGGGAAAAGACCAGACATGCGGCTGAAATTGCACTTAAAGAGGCTGAGCAGCAGAAGCTTGAGTCAGCTAAGGCAAGAGCACTTCAGGAGGCAGGAGACATCATGGAGAGACTAAATGATGTCATTCCAAAGCTGGATGCAGGTGTCACTCCGAAGGAACTTCTTGAGGAGGAGTATTTGAAGGTGCCGGTTGATATTATAGAGCAGAAAGCTGCCGTGAAGGAGCCTGAAGAAGGGCAGAAACCGGATATGCAGGAGCTTTATGCAGAGGAGACCGTGGATGAAGTACAGGAGCCGCAGGAAGCACCGGAAGAGACTATAGACGAAGCACAGGAGTCACAGGAAGCACCCAAAGAGGCTATAGACGAAGTGCAGGAGTCACAGGAAGAGGCTGCAGATGAAGCAAAGGAACCGGTTGGAGAGCCGGAGGATATAATTATGGCAGAGGAGTCTGAGAAAGACGAGATACTCACGCAGCCGACTACCATGATGCCTGAAATAACAGATGATATGTTAAATGTCGATGATGATACATCAGATGATGAGACTTCACAGGAGAAAGAAAACGTTTCTGAGAAAAGAGATTTTGATCATGTGACATCATTTATCGAGCAAGAAATAGCCAAGATGACAGCAAAGAATCCGGGACTGGAGAAGAAGCTGGATATGGCTAAGACAAGAAAAATGCCGGATATTTCATTGCCGGAGGATTTAGACAGCGAAGAAGATGACTCGAAATTGAAAGAAACAAAACATATAAAAGAGCTTACAAGCGAACAGAAAGCTATATTTTCATATTTCATACCGGTAAAGGGTATGGAGGATCAGATTTGCAAGGCATATAATGCAGTACTTGATCATTTCAACAGGAAAGAAAACGCATCCACAGGCAACCTCATTATACAGGGAGAGCAGGGTTGCGGAAAAACAATGCTTGCTACAAGCTTTATAAAGGTATTACAAAAAGATGGTGAACAGCTTACAGGAAAGATGGGCAAGATTGATGCTGCCGTACTCAATAAAAAGGATGTGCAGCAGGTAGTCAGAAAGATAACAGGAGGCTGTCTCATCATAGAAAGAGCCGGAGATATCGACCGCAGCATAGCTGCCAAGCTATCATTTTTGATGGAGCATGATATTACAGGAACACTCTATATACTTGAGGATACATCAAAGGGTATAAAGAAGGCTCTCTCAATGGATGAGGGCTTTGCATCCAAGTTCACGGAAAAGATATCGGTTCCTATTTTTACAAATGATGAACTCGTATTGTTTGCCAAATCGTACTCTGCAGAGCTTGGGTACAAGATAGATGAGATGGCTATTCTGGCATTGCATAACAGAATCAGCAATATTGAGAGGATAGACCAGGCTACCACTCTGACAGAGGTCAAGGATATAATTGACGAGGCCATAGACAGGGAGGCTCACAGCGGACTGAAGAAGGCTATAAGTATTCTGACAGCCAAGCGATATACAGATGATGACCGAATTGTACTCAAAGAGGATCATTTCAGGGAAAAATAAATACTTATGGGGGTATATATATGTGTAATTTTACAGCAATGGATTGTTACCTGTTTGGTCAGGCAACACACTATGACATCTACAAGAAGATGGGTGCTCACTTAGCTGAGCGCAAAGGAAAAAAAGGAGTGTGCTTTGACGTCTGGGCGCCACATGCGAGGGAAGTATACGTGTTTGGTGAGTTTAACGACTGGAATGAGACCAGTCATGAGATGAAGCGTGTAGAGCCGGAAACCATGGGAGTGTATGAGCTTTTTGTACCGGGAGCGCAAAAGGGTCAGATGTATAAGTTTATTATAGTCACTGAACAGGGTGATAAGCTGTACAAGGCGGATCCATACGCAAACTACGCAGAGCTTCGTCCAGGAACAGCGTCAATCATCACAGATATCGAGCACTTCACATGGACTGACAAAGAGTGGATGGATAAGAGAGCAGCAAAGTCAGATGCTGATGTATATTCTTCACCTATGGCTATATATGAGTGCCATCCGGGCTCATGGATGAGACATCCGGGCAGGGATGATGAGGGCTTTTATACATACAGGGAGCTTGCAAAATCACTCGTATCCTATGTGAAAACTATGGGATATACACATATTGAGCTTATGGGTATTTCAGAGTATCCGTTTGATGGCTCATGGGGATATCAGGTGACAGGCTACTATGCACCTACATCGAGGTATGGAAAGCCTGAGGATTTTGCATACTTTGTTGATCAGTGCCATAAAAATAATATCGGAGTAATCCTCGACTGGGTACCTGCACATTTCCCAAAGGATGCGCATGGACTTGCCAATTTCGACGGAACAGCCACATATGAGTATGCAGACCCAAGAAAGGGAGAGCATCCCGACTGGGGCACAAAGATATTTGACTACGGTAAGAATGAAGTAAAGAACTTCCTTATCGGAAGTGCATTGATGTGGATAGAAAATTACCACGTAGACGGACTCCGTGTGGATGCAGTTGCGTCAATGCTTTATCTTGACTATGGAAAGAGCGACGGACAGTGGGTGCCAAACAAGTTTGGAGGCAATAAGAACCTCGAGGCAGTAGAGTTTTTCAAGCATATCAATACACTCATACTTGGAAGAAATCACGGAACTGTAATGATAGCCGAAGAGTCTACCGCATGGCCAAAGGTAACAGGCAAGGTAGAGGAAGACGGACTGAACTTCAGCTACAAGTGGAACATGGGATGGATGCATGACTTCCTTGATTATATGAAGCTGGATCCATATTTCCGTAAAAATAACCACAACAAGATGACATTTGCGATGAGCTATAATGAGAGTGAGAAATATATTCTGGTACTGTCACATGATGAGGTGGTACATCTGAAGTGTTCTATGCTCAACAAAATGCCGGGCTTAGAAGGGGATAAATTCAAGAACCTCATGGCAGGATATGCATTTATGATGGGACACTGTGGAAAGAAGCTTCTTTTCATGGGACAGGAGTTTGCACAGAAGCAGGAGTGGAGTGAGGAAAGAGAACTCGACTGGTACCTGCTTGAGAATCCGGAGCATAAAAAGATCCAGAACTGGGTAAAGGAGCTGCTTCACCTCTATAGGAGAAACCGCTGTCTGTATGAGCTGGATTCAAGCTGGGAAGGCTTTGAATGGATAAATGCAAACGATGCAGACAGAAGCATCTTCAGCTTTATCAGAAAGAGTAAGGATGGCAAGAATAATATGCTCTTTGTCATCAATTTCACACCGGTAGAGAGACCTGATTACAGAGTCGGAGTGCCAAAGCACAAGACATATCAGCTCGTTTTAGATAGTGAGGATCCTAAGTTTACCGGAAAAACGGTAAAAGAGCCTGTAAAGAAGGCTGCAAAGGGCAGAGGCAAGGCAGCAAAACAGTCATATAAGAAGCTGGACTATAAGGCAGTCAAATCAGAGTGTGACGGCAGACCATTTTCATTTGCTTATCCACTTGCGCCTTACGGAGTTGCTGTATTTAAATACTAATATACCGGTAAACAGCAGGGTAAAGGACCAGCAGTTTATTGTAAATGTCCAGAGGGTGATTGCGCAAGATAGTCTGTAACACCGATATATATTGCATGTGCCAGGTCATCCTGATAGTTTTTGTCAGTAAGAAGAAGTGTCTCAGCAGGATTACTCAAGAATCCACATTCTACGATTACGGTCGGGGATGTGGATTTTTTAAGTATAAAGTATTCTTTATTGGGCTTAATGCTTCGTGGCTTTGCGACACAAAGAGAAGTGTTTAAAGCTCCAAGAACAGAGGATGCGAGCTCTTTTCCTGCATCAGAGGCTTCATAATAGAATACCTGTGGACCGCAGCTTGAACTGTCCTCAAAGCTGTTTTGATGGATACTGATGCTGACTGCCACATTGCTTTTAGACATCAGGGCAGTTCTCTTTGTGAGATCATCTGTCTTTGGATGCTTGGAATTATCCGGGGCGAGGTCGCAGTCGGTGGTTCTGGTCATGACAACAGTATTGTAGTTTACGCAAATTGTGATATGTATTCCCCAGTATATATGGGGAGTTAGAAATGTATTGAGATTAGATAGCCTTTTTCTCCAAGTCCTCACAGTAAACGCTTGAAAATAAATGTTCCAGCTCATTTCCGAAGTTGTATGAGATTTTAAGTTTGCGGTTTTCATAAACTGTTATCTGGTCTATCATTTCCACAATAATATCTCTGTCTAATTCTTCAATGTCTTTCAGTTCCAACAACCGCCTTAACCACGGTGTTTCAAAAACATCTTCTGTTACACTTTCCTTTTTCTTTTCTTCCAGCGTTTCAATCTGTTTGGAGTAAAGCGTTTCTTTTTGTTGATAGTCCTCTCGATAAGAAAGAAATTCTTCTTTAGAAATCAGTTCGTCTTTGTAATCTTCATAAATTGACTTTTTCAACTTCTTCACTCTTTCAAGCTCTGCTTTTAACTTTGTCAATTCTATGTCTGTTGATTTTCTAATTTTTGTTGCTGTGAAAGATTGTGATTTTACAAGTTCCTGCAAGTTCTCTACATTGCGGATAATCTGCTTTAAATCTCCCAGCACAATATCATTCAATACTTGAAACGGGAGCGTGTGCGGAGTGCAATAATCTTTTCCACTTCTTTTGTAAGTTCCACAATAGAATGAATAGGACTTACTTCCGTCAGCACGTCGCCAGAAATTTTTCATCATTGCCCGACCACAATCGCCACACTTGATAAAACCTGCAAAGATATTTTTATTTGTTTCTAAATCAATATCCCTATGTTTTTTCGTCAGCAGTTTTTGTACCTTATCCCACAGTTGACGGTCTATAATCGG
>PPYF01114444.1_pt1 | contig 20581 bp, 18 predicted proteins | sample 1559871 | NCBI WGS metagenome assembly PPYF01 (sample SAMN08240021, study PRJNA423297) | Human gut metagenome, whole genome shotgun sequencing project. | reverse complement strand
GGATCTGGTGGCCCCACCACAGCTGACGGCTGATGCACCAGTCGCGGGTGTTCTTCATCCAGTTCATATAGTTCTTGGTAAAGCGCTCGGGCACAAACTTGATCTCGCCCTTCTCCACGCTCTCGATGGCGGGCTTTGCCAGCGGCTCCATCTTGACGAACCACTGCTTGGAGATCATGGGCTCGATGGTGGAGTGGCAGCGGTAGCAGGTGCCCACCTCGTGCTTCAGGGGCTCGATCTCCTTCAGGAAGCCGCCCTCTTTCAGGTCGGCCAGAATGGCCTTGCGTGCCTCCAGCGTAGTCATGCCGGCATACTTGCCGCAATCCAGCACATGGGGCTCGTTGACGGTGTTCTTACCGGCGGCAAACAGAGCATCGGCGGCAGCCTTGTCGGCAGCGCCGGTCATGTGGCCGTCATAAGTGAACACGCGCACGATGGGCAGGTCGTGGCGCAGACCGACCTCAAAGTCGTTGGGGTCGTGGGCGGGGGTGATCTTCACGACACCGGTGCCCTTGGTCATATCGGCGTGCTCATCGCAGACGATGGGGATTTCCTTGTTCAGCAGGGGCAGCACCACATGGCAGCCGTGCAGATGGGCGTAGCGGGGATCCTCGCCGTTGATGGCCACGGCGGTATCGCCCAGCATGGTCTCGGGGCGGGTGGTGGCCAGTTCCAGCATCTCGCCGGTCTCCTTGACCGGGTACAGCAGATGCCAGAAGCTGCCGTCCTTCTCCTCGTACTCCACCTCAGCGTCGGAAATGGAGGTGTTGCAGTGGGGACACCAGTTGACCATGCGGTTGCCGCGGTAGATCAGTCCCTTGTCGTACAGGCGCACGAACACTTCCTTGACAGCCTCAGAGCAGCCTTCGTCCATGGTAAAGCGCTCGCGCTCCCAGTCGCAGCTGCTGCCCAGCTTCTTCAGCTGGCTGACGATGCGGTTGCCGTACTTGGTCTTCCATGCCCAGGCGCGCTCCAGAAAACCATCGCGGCCGACCATCTCCTTGGTCAGGCCCTCGGCGCGCATAGCTTCCACCACCTTGGCTTCGGTAGCAATGGAGGCGTGGTCGGTGCCGGGCACCCACAGGGCGGCATAGCCCTGCATCCGCTTGGTGCGGATGAGGATATCCTGCATGGTGTTATCCACCGCATGGCCCATGTGCAGCTGACCGGTAACGTTCGGCGGCGGCATCACGATGGTATAAGGTTTCTTGTCCGGATCGGCCTTCGTGTGGAAGTAGCCGCCGTCCAGCCAGAACTGGTAGATACGATCTTCCACCTGACTGGGATCGTACTGCTTTGCAAGCTCTTTCATAGTGTCCTCCAAAAAATTTGATGAAGTGGGACGCAAAAAGCCGCCCCACGGAGCGTTCCATGGGACGGCTGTAAATACATGACCGCGGTACCACCCAAATTGCGCGGAAGGTTCCGCGCCCCTTGATGCCCCTGTAACGTAGGGCAGACCCGAAAGCGGCTTACCGGCAAGGCTCACCGCTCCTGCTCCAAAGTGACAGTGCCCCGCCGGTATCCCGCCGGGTTTTCAGCTGCCCCCGGCTCTCTGTGCGGTTCCAGACGATGCACACTCTTTTTCAACGCATTTATAAAAAGAATATAACGTTTTTTGTGGGATTTGTCAATCAGTTTTTCAAACCTTTCACCCACCGCACCAGCTTCCATGCCTTTGCGCCCAGATGCGGGCAGTAGCTTACCATCAGCGCCTGCAGCTTCTGGCTTTGATTTCCCGGCGGAATCTTCCACGCAGCGCGGCGGTGCGTGGAAGCCAGCTCCAGCAGTGTTTTTTCCTTTTCCGGGTCCCGCTCCGGCTGGTTGACCAACCGGAAATATACCTCGGCGCAGGACATGACGCAACGCTGTTCCGTAGTGCTGCGGAAGGGGTCCGGCTGCCCCTTTACCAGCTGCCAGATCTGTTCCCATGCCAGTGCCGCCGTGTAAAAGCGCAGGCTCGGCTCCTGCCGCACGGCAGAGCTTGGACGTTCAAGGTAAGCATACAGCGGGCAGTTCAAAAATGCCAGACTGCCTGCCTTGAGGAATTCCGTTACAAAGAACAGGGCATCCTCCCCGTAGAACAGCGCCGGGTCAAAGCGGACATCCTGCAGCACCTCCCGGTGGGTCAGCATCCGCCAGCAGTGCCCGCCGCTCCATTCCTGCATCCACGAGTAGTTTTCCGTCGTGATTTTCTGCGGTGCCGGGCACTCCGTCACCGTCCACAGAGTCTCGTTTTCCCGTATGCTGCGGTAGCGGCACATGGCAATGCGGGTACCGCAGCTGCACAAAGCATCGTACAGCCATTCCAGATACTGCGGCAGCACAAGGTCGTCGGAATCCACAAAGCAGATATACTCGCCCCTTGCCTGCTCCAGCCCAAAATTGCGTGCCGAGGACACCCCGCCGTTTTCCTTGCGGAAAATACACACCCGGGCATCCTGTGCCGCATACTGCTGCAAAATTTCCCAGCATTTATCCGGCGAACCGTCATCCACAAGGAGCAGTTCAAAATTCTGATACGTCTGCGCCAACAAGCTGTCCAGACATGCAGGCAGATACTTTTTTACATTATAAACCGGCGCGATCACCGAGATCAAGGGCTGCTCCTTTGCGTTCATTCCGCTCTCCTTTTCAATATCTTCAGTCCGCGCTGCCTCAGCGTATCATATTCTTCGCTGCCACGGTAGAACAGTACGATCACTCCTGCGAACACAGCTGTGTAAAGCAGCCCATCCAGAATAAAAATACCGAAATTGCCCACCGGGAACCGCTGCACCCACAGCACCGCTGCCGCAGAGACCGCTGCTGTAAGGAGTGTGCGCTTCAGATACTCTGCAAAATAATCCCGAAGTTTCTTCTTCCATGCATCCTGAACGCCATACTTCAAAAAGATGTAGGGTTCTACCCAGGCACAGGTACACAGCGTGCTGATGATGGTGCCCCAGATAATGCCGGTCACGCCGTACTGCCGCACCAGTACAAGCGAGGCCACCAGATTGATGATGGATTCCGCCACCGCTTTGTAGCGGTCGTTCCAGAACAGCCCCATGGCCTCCCGGAACAGCAGATTCGTCTGCCGCATCCGTGTAATGTAAAACTCTGCCACAATGACCATCACGGTGGTCATCGGAAAACAGTATCTTCCGCCAAACAACAGCGTGATAAAGGGGTTAAACAGCATCATCAGCCCACCGGTCAGGTAAGCGGACATGACAAAGAACATAAAATCCATTTCCTTATAGATTTTATACAGCCGGTCCGAATTTTCCATTACTGCAAAATTGCCGATACTGCCGGAAAAAGCCACAGCAAATTTTCCCATCAGGTTGTTCAGTGCATTGATCACCAACCGGTAATTGGAGTAAAGGCCCACCGTCGCAAGGCCAATAAAGGAGGACATCAGCAGACTGTCCGTATTGCGCACGATGATGGTTGACAGCTTGTGCATACTCATGGCACCGATATTTTTCAGGATGCCGTTCCGTTCCTCCCTTTCTGGCAGCTCATGGCATTCCTTCAGGTATGGAAACTCCTTGTCCACCATGCGGGAAACCATAATGTTGGGTAAAAACTGTATCGCCTGCTGAACCGCCAGATACAGGATGAAGTTCCGGGTCAACAGCAGCACCGTGATCTGCGAAACAGTCTTGATGCACTCGCACGCCATACTCCATCCTGCGCAGATATAGCCTTTCTGGTAGGCCTGATAGATGGAATTTTTATAACTCAGCAGATAGGAACTTGCTGAACCGAGCACATATATCATATAGATCAGGGTGATATGTTCAATGCCCTCGCCGCCCTTGATGAGGTAGGGCAGAAACGGCAGCAGCACCAACCCGAACAGCAACACCGAGACTGCCACCGCCCGGTACATCCACTTGTACAGGTTCATCAGCCGCGCCAGTTTCTGCTCGTCATCCCGGGCTGCCGGTTCATACATGCTGAACACCATAGCCGTACCGATGCCCAGCTCCGCAAAATTAAGGATGCTGAGCACATCGGTAAACAGGCCGTTGACCCCCAGATATTCCGCTGAAAGGCAGCGGATGAACACCATCCGGTTGATGAAGGACAGCAGCATCGTCAAAAACTGCCCGCCGATGTTAAACAGCATATTGATGATCGAATAACGTGTTCTCATGCGATTTTTAATTTTCCCCTGCCTTTGATGTTCCGCAGCCACATATATTCCCGCGGAAATAGCCGCAACAGCAGGCTTTGCAGCCAGAGTCCCGCCGGAACGGTACAATACTGCCGCGTCCGGTCCACCACATCAAACTGCATCCGCAGCATTTCCTGGCTGCGGGGTGCCTTGCGCAGCGCCGGGGGCAGCTGCCGGTACACCCGGCTCACGCTGCCCATCGTAAACTTTGCCGCATTTGCCAGCGCATCGTATACCTCGTTTTCCACGAGGCAGTTCCAATACCGCTGTGCGGCCTCGGCAGCATCAAAATGGCGCAGCGTTTTACTTCCGTTCATAATGCTGCTGCCGCGCTGCACATAATAATACAGCTCCTTTGGCACCACCACGGCCTTTTTGGTGTTCAGACAGATTTCTGGGAGCACAAAAATATCCTCGTTCAGCTTACCCTCCGGGTAGCGCAGCTGCGCAAAGATAGCGCGGCGGTACAGCTTGTTCCACGCAGGCTGCGCCATCGTATTCGTGGCTCTTTTCAGCAGTTCCCGCCCGGTAAAGATCCGCTGTGCAAGCCCGGTGTACGGCGGCAGGCAGGGTGTGCCTGCCTCGTCCACCGCAGCGTAATCGCACAGGGCAAGGTCAGCTCCGGTGTTTTGCACGGTCTTGTACAGTGTTTCGTACATTTCCGGTGCAATATAGTCGTCGGAATCCACAAAGCCGATCCACTCGCCCCTTGCCACATCCAGCCCGGCATTGCGGGCAGCAGAAAGCCCGCCGTTTTTCTGGTGAAGCACCCGGATGCGGGCATCTTTCGCGGCAGCGGCATCACACAGCGCAGGGCAACCGTCCGGCGAACCGTCCTCCACAAGGATCAGCTCAAAGTCCGTAAAGGTCTGCGCCAGAATGGAATCGATGCATTTTTGCAGATAGTTTTCCACCTTGTACACCGGCACAATGATGCTGAGCAATGGTTTTTCGCAGGGCACAGCGTGTTCCTCCCGTTTTATCTTTTCAGCCCGTCACCTCGGTGCGCAGGCGGGCAATGAGCCGTTCCATCAGCGCCACCCGGTTGAAGGGGGTCATCAGGTAAAAGCCGTCTGCATAGGGCGCAGCCGCTTTGGCTGCCTGCACCGAGACTTCCAAGCCCAGTTCCTCACCTGCGGCGCGGTCCAGCCCTTCAAACTTCTGGATGATGGCATCATCCACATGGATGCCGTTGACCTCGTTTTCCATAAAGATGGCATTGCGCTGGCTGACCACCGGCAGGATGCCCGCCAGAATTTTTGCGCGCTCACCCAGCGTCTCCCGGGCTTTTTTCAGGTTTTCCACCGCCTGTGCCGACAGCACCGGCTGGGTAAGGAAGCCGCTCATGCCGTTTTCCAGCTTTTCTGCGGCGCGGCGCAGCTCTACCTCAAAATTGCGGGCGTTCAGGTTCAGCGCACCAAAAACCGTGATGGGTGCGGGCATCTCCCGCCCCTCTCCGGCCAGCGACACGATATACTGTGCCAGCTTGCGGGAGTTGAACTGGTACACATTTTTCACCTCGTCCCGCTCGGCGGTGGGGATGGGGTCGCCGGTAATGGCCAGTACCTCCCGCACGCCCTCGGCGTACAGTCCCAGCAGCAGCGCTTTGGTAGCGTTCAGGTTGCGGTCCCTGCAGGTCATGTGGGGCAGCACGTTCATGCCCAGCTCCCGGTGCACCCGGCAGGCCACCAGAGAAGAATCCATCCGCGCCCGGGCAATGGGGCAGTCTGCAATGGTCAGCAGGTCGGCACCGGCGGCCTGCAGGCGGCTGGCACCCTCGAGATACGCGGTCAGGTCGGCGTCCTTGGGGGAATCCAGTTCCACCGCAATGACCCGCTGCCCGGTGCGCAGCTTGCGCAAAAAGGCATCGTCCGTTTCCACTGCAGGCTTTGCCGCTGCAGCGGGCTTTGCCGCCGGGGCGGCGGGCAGCGCTTCCGGCAGAGCATCCAGCGCGGTGCGCAGGGCAGCAATGTGCTGCGGCGTTGTACCGCAGCAGCCGCCCAGAATGCGCACGCCCTCACTGGCAAGGCGGCTCAGCTCCCGGGCAAAATACTCCGGCTTGCCCTGATAGCGCACCTGTGCCCGCGCCACCACCGGGTAGCCCGCATTGGGCATGACCGAAAGCGGCAGTCCCGCATCCCCCAGCTGCTGCACCAGTGCCCGCATCGCGCCCGGGGCAGATACACAGTTCAGGCCCACGGCATCCACCACGCCGCTCTGTGCCATGCGGCGCACCAACTCGGCGCAGTAACGTCCCTCCCTGGTGTAGCCGTCCGGCAGCACCGCAAAGGATACCAGCACAAAGGCCTCCGGCACGGTCTGCTTCAGCGCACGAATCGCTTCCAGCACACCGTCCTCGGCGCTCAGGGTCTCGAACAGAAAATTCCGTGCACCCAGCAGCGCAAAGCGCTTTGCCACAGCAAGATACACCTGCTCCGCCGGGAGATTTTCGGTGTCCGGTGCGGGGCCAAGGTCGGCAAACACTGCCGCGTCGGTCTCCCCGGCGGCCTTTGCTGCCAGCTGCCAGCCTGCGTCCGCCAGCTGCTCCCAGCCCGGCTGCTGTGCCGCCGCCAGACGCGGCAGGCTGAAGGTATTGGTCTTGATGGCGTCCGCTCCGGCGGCAAGATACGCCCGGTGCACCGCCAGAATGCCCTCGGGGTCGGTCAGGTTTGCCTGCTCGCACTCCTGCCCCGGCTTTGCTTTATAATAGGTACCCATACCGCCATCGAACAGCAGCGGCCGCTGGGCTAACAGTTTGCGCACATCTAACATCGATACTTTCCCTTTCCTATAAAAAGACTTCATCTTTCAGTTTATCGTAGTTCACCCATCCGGTCAAGCGGTTTTCTTGATTTCGCTTGCAGCGTGGCCGTTTTTGTGCTATCTTAGGGATAACTTTTGAGAAAAGGGAGAGGATGGATCATGCGCCACACCGGCACACCTGAACTGGAGACCGACCGTCTGCTGCTGCGCCGTCTGCTGCCGCAGGACGCCCCGCAGATGTACGAAAACTGGGCAAATGACCCGGCTGTGACCCGGTTTTTGCGCTGGGAACCGCACAAAAGCCCTGCCGAGACCCGGGAACTGCTTTCGGCGTGGGCAGAGTTGTATCCGAACCCGGATTATTACCAGTGGGCCATGGTAGAAAAGGCCACCGGACAGGTGTTTGGCTCCATCTCCGTATACAACGCCCTGCTGGGTGAGCCGCAGCAAAAGGCCAAGTGGCCGGGGCTGGAACTCTCCGGCGGCATCTGGGAGCCGGGCTACTGCATCGGGCAGAAGTGGTGGGGCAAGGGCCTTACCACCGAAGCACTGCAAGCTGTGGTAGATTTCTGGTTCAATCAGGTGGGCGGTGCCTTCCTCACCTGCTGCCATGCGGTGCACAACCCCGCCAGCGGCCGGGTGATGGAAAAGGCCGGCTTTGTGTACCATCACAACGACGTTTACCACAAATTTGACGGCACACCGGTGGAATGCCGGTGCTATCTGCTGACAAAAGAACGCTACGATAACAGAAAGGACTTACTTTGAGCGAGCTTTATGATATTCTGACCGAGACCCCTCCCACAAAGGTGGTGCTGCTGGCACTGGATCAGGGGCTGTGGGACTGTGAGCGCAGTCTGGCAGAGCTTTCTGCCCTGTGCGAGGCCAACCACATGGAGGCCGTGGCGCAGATCACCCAGAAGCGCCAGACCCCGGAGACCGGCATCGTGCTGGGCAGCGGCAAGCTGGAAGAAGCTTCCCTTGCCGCCCAGACGCTGGGCGCGGAATGCGCCGTGTTTGACGGCGAGTTGACCGGCAGCCAGATCCGCAACATCTCCAACGCGCTGGGCGGGCTGGAAGTCATCGACCGCACCATGCTGATCTTGGAAATTTTCCGCAGCCGCGCCGTGACCAACGAGGGCAAGCTGCAGACCGAACTGGCGCTGCTGCGCTACCGTCTGCCCCGCCTGCAGGGCATGGGCGAGGCGTTGAGCCGTCAGGGCGGCGGCGGTGGCGGTGGCGGCGGTGCCCGCCGCGGTGCCGGTGAGACCAAGCTGGAACTGGACCGCCGTCATGTGCACGCCCGCATTGATGCACTGGCCGAAAAGCTGGCCGAGATGGAAAAGCGCCGGGGCGAGAGCCGCAAGGCCCGCGCCAAGACCGGGATGCCTGTGGTAAGCCTTGTTGGCTACACCAACGTGGGCAAATCCAGCCTGATGAACGCCCTGTGCGGCCCCAGCGTAGCCGAAGCCGATATGTTGTTTGCCACACTGGACCCCACCAGCCGCAAGCTGGTGCTGCCCAGCGGCATGGCGGTGCTGCTGGTGGATACGGTCGGCTTTGTGTCCCGCCTGCCCCACAATCTGGTGGAGGCCTTCAAGTCTACGCTGGAGGAGGCCGCATGGTCGGATGTGATCGTCCGGGTTGCAGACGCCGGGGATGAACAGCGCGAGGAACAGCTCGCCGTCACCGACGAGGTACTGGACGGGCTGGACTGTACCGACATTCCCCGCCTGACCGTGTACAACAAGTGCGACAAGCCCAACACCCTGAGCTTTGACCCCGATATCCTGCTGACCAGCGCCAAGACCGGCTACGGGCTGGACAAGCTGCTGCAAAAGCTGGACGAGGTGCTCAGCGACCGGGTGCACACCATCCGGGTGCTGCTGCCCTACGACAAGCTTGGGCTTGCCGCCCCCATGCGGGAGCGCGGCAGCGTACAGGTGGAGGAATACCGGGAGGACGGACTGTATCTGGAGGGCATCGTCAAGACCGAGGACCTGCACTGCTTTGAGGGCTATCTGGTCTAAGCGGAATAATATTTTGATATAGAGCAAACCCGGAAAGTCTGCGGACTTTCCGGGTTTGCATTTTCACGGGTGGGGTCGTGACCGGAAACAGCTGCTCTATGGGTCAAGTACGTTGTCTACCACTGCTTTTTTCATAAATAAAAAGCCCCAACAAACACAAAAACCCGCCTGGCAGCGGGTTTTTGTGTATAGAGGGGTGGGAAAGTATATAAAGTGGTGAATCTCAATATCATTGGCAGACTTTTATTCGTCGCGCTGCCTTGCATGATGTATTATACCCGTTTTTCTTTTCTTGTCAAACAGGATTTTCGGATTTTGCTTTAAAATAACACTTTACTTTTTTGCAAAAACTTTATATAATTAACATAGAATTTCAGAAACGAAATTTTATTCCATTTCTGTGGGTTTGCACAACATAAAAACTTTACTTTCAGAAAATTTTATACAATCCAACATATTTTGAAGGAGGCTCTTCTCATGGACGATCTTGACCGCAAAATCCTCACCCTTCTGGCAAAAAACGCACGGATGCCCGTCAAAGAAATTGCGGAGCAGGTGTCGCTTACCAGCCCGGCAGTCTCCAGCCGTATCCATAAGCTGGAAACGGACGGCATCATCAGCGGCTACACCGTCACGCTGAACCGTCCGGCAGACCGGATGTATGTGGATGCGCTCATCAGCCTTTCGGTTGCCCCCTCCAAGCAGGATGCCTTTCTGGAGCTGCTGCAAAACAGCCGCGAGGTGCTGCAATGCTACCACGTTACCGGTGCGTACACCTTTCTGGTCAAGGTCAGCTGCGGCAGCATGGCACAGCTGGAGCATCTGATTTTGCAGTTCCAGAAGCTGGGCACCACCAGCACCCAGATCATCCTGTCCACCCCGGTGAACCACGGCGATCTGGACGCTTTGATGCTGTAAGCGAGTGTTGTTCATAAAACTGTTACTTTTTCCCTGCAATTTTGCGGTGCGGTGGTTCGTATCCAGAATAGCAGCCCAAAACCGGCACACACTACCTGTAACGTGTGCGCCCGGCTGCGCCTTCCACACACAGCACTATGAAAGGAAATGCAATACTATGAAAAAATTCATCGCCGCCCTGCTGGCAGGGCTGACTCTGTTTACTTTGGTGGGCTGCTCCGGCGGCAGCAAGGCCGACAGCTCCACCCCCAAGGACTACTCCCAGATCATCCACGACGCCCGCAGCGACGAGGACAACGAGTACGATATGATCTTTACCAAGGGCGAGGACGGCAAGTTTACCGCCATTGACGGTTACAGCGCCGAGTACAAGGCCGACCAGCTGAACGAAGAGATCCGAGATATCCTGATGCCCCCGCTGAACCTGGAGGATGACCAGTACACCGCCTTTGCCGCCAGCATTTCCAGCATGATGGTGCGCAGCTACGCCGTTGCCATCGTGAAGCCTGCCGAGGGCAAGACCGATGAGGTAAAGGCCGCACTGGAAGCCTATGTTGCCAGCGAGCAGCAGTCCATGGAGCACTATCTGGAGGATCAGTACCTTGTTGCCAAGGCCGCTACCGTCACTGTAGCCCCCACCGGCGAGGTGGTTCTGGTCTGCGCCGAGGATCATGACACCATTCTGTCCAACATCAAAGCCGCTCTCGCAAAATAATTTTCCCGCATAAACCCCGGCCTTTGCAGTATGTTTCATCTGCAACGGCCGGGGTTTGGTTTTTATGCTTATTCCAGATCCAGCTTATTTTTCATCAGCCAGCTGGTAAGGACAAAATAGACTGCGCCGATCAGAATCGTTACAAGAAGGACGAGCCAGAGATTGCCGCTGGCGGAATAAGCCATCGGCATCGCTGCCACAGAGCCAACGATCACCCGGATCCCGCCGCCTGCATCCAGTTTGCCCTGAATCAGCTGCAACAGGAAGAAGGCCAGAATGCTGGCAATCGTGGAATGGTTCCTAAACTGATGCCCGATCATGCAGGCGGCGTAGATACAGAGGATGAGGACTGCAACGCCCGCCAGACCAAGGACGATGATCCACGCCAGCTCGCTCCAGAATTCACCGCCGATGCTCTGGATCGCCTTCCAGCTGAATTTCAGGACATCGCCCCAGCCCGTCGTGATCGTCTCCCCATTGATGACCGTTTTGGGATCCTCGAAGGCGCCCAGGCCGACCAGCATCAGAAGGACGGACAGGATCCCGACCACTCCGCTGCAGATCACCCAGACCATGCTGGAAATGAGTTTGGCCGCAACCAGCTGCTCTGGATGGACCGGAAGGGTGTGCATGAGATAGCCCTCCCGCCCCAACAGATTTTTGGTGAACCGCTGGATGATCGTCACAATACAGACCACTCCGATGGCAACCCCGATGGCAAAGTAGGCAAACATCAGGTATGCCCAGATCTGGCTGCTGCCATTGTCCCAGACTTCGTCCCGCATCGAGATCCCCATTGCCAGCGCAACCAGCAGCCAGACCAGATACAGGCCGCCATAGGTCCGTCCGGTCGCCCGGAATTCATACTTCAACAGATTTTTCAGCATTTGAATACCTCCCGGAAATATGCGTCCACGCTCATTCCCTCATTCTCACGGATCTCATCCACACTGCGGTGAGCAAAGACCGTTCCCTCTTTCAGGAAGATAGCCTCATCCAGCACCGGCTCGATATCCTCGATCAGGTGGGTCGAGATGAGGACGGTCGCGTCCTTGCTGTAATTGGACAGGATGGTGTGCAGGATATAATCCCGTGCCGCCGGGTCCACGCCGCCGATGGGTTCATCCAGCAGATAGAGCCGAGCATTCCGGCTCATGGCAAGGATGAGCTGCACCTTTTCCCGGTTGCCCTTGGAAAGGGTCTTGAGGACGTCTTTGGGGGAAAGTTCCAGATTTGCCAGCATCTCATTCGCCCGGGCCGGATCGAAGTCCTTATAGAAGTCCCCAAACATCTTCACCAGCTGCTCTACCCGCATCCAGCCGGGAAGCCAGTCGGCATCGGGCAGGTAGGATACGATCGCCTTGCTCTCCACGCCGGGCTTCATCCCGGCGATCCGGATGCTGCCGCTGTCAGGCTGCAGCAGACCGTTTGCCAGTTTGATCAGGGTGGTCTTGCCGCTGCCGTTCGGCCCCAGCAGGCCAACGATCTTCCCAAAGCCGATGTGCAGATCCACACCGTCCAGCGCGGTTTTTGCGCCGTAGTGTTTTGTCAGCCCTTCACAGGTCAGAAGTTCACTCATGATTCGGTTCTCCTTTCGTCTGACGGGCCAGCAATTCGGCGACCTGCGCCGGGCTGTACCCGATGCCCCGCATCTTTTCCAGAAATTCTTCCGCGAACTTTTCCGCGGTCGCGGCACGCAATTGTTCGATCAACATGGTATCCTCCGTCACATAGCGGCCCGCCGTCCGTTCGGTCCGGACAAGCCCCTCCGTTTCCAGCTGTGCCAGCGCACGCTGCATGGTATTCGGGTTCACCCCTGCGGCTGCGGCCATATCCCGCACCGAGTCAAGATGTCCTCCGGGCGGGTATGTCCCCGCAAGGATCTTCGCCTTCAACCGCTCTACCAGCTGCGCATAGATCGGACGGCTGGAATCAAATTGTTCACTCATCGTAGCCCTCCCTGCATTTTGTGTTTCTGTGTTAAGTGCCTAATACAATAATACTCATTTTTCAGATTGTGTCAAGGGGTTCATACAATTTTTTTTTAGCCAATTCTGTCACAGCTCCCCGGGCATTGCCTTGCAAACGAGGGCAGGCGTTATCCGAGAGGTTTGCATTTTTGCGATAATATGATATACTCTCTCTGTAATTGACGAAAACAGGAGTAACTTTTATGATAAAAGCGACCATCATTATCCCAAACATCAACGGCAAGGGCTGGCTGAAGGATTCCATCGAGTCCATCTACGCCCAGACTGAGCAGGATTTTGACCTGATCGTGGTGGACAACGGTTCCACCGATGAAAGTCTGGAACAAGCCCGCAGCTACTGTACCCGCCCCAACTTCACCCTGATCGAAAACAGACGCAACACCGGCTTTTCCTACGCAGTGAATCAGGGCATTGCCCGGGCGCAGAGCAAGTATGTGGTACTGTTCAACAACGACGCCTTTGCCGAGCCGCAGTGGCTGGCCGAGCTTTTGCGCACCGCCGATGCGGACCCCAAGATCTTTGCGGTGCAGAGTTTGATGATCCGGCACTTTGAGCGGGAACTGGCCGATGATGCCGGGGACTATGTAACATGGATGGGCTTTGCCTGCAAGACCGGCGATGGCCGCCGCGTCAGCCGCTACACCAAGCAAAAGCGAATCTTCTCGGCCTGCGGCGGCGCAGCGCTGTACCGCAAAAGCATTCTGGACGAGATCGGCGGTTTTGACGAGCACTTTTTTGCTTACTTTGAGGACGTAGACCTGAGCTGGCGCGCCAACAATGCCGGCTACAAAAATGTGCTCTGCCCCGCCGCCAAGTGCTACCACATCTGCGGTGCCAGCACCGGCGCAGTGCGCTATAACGCCTTTAAAAGCCAGCAGAGCGGCCGCAACAGCATTCTGCTTCCGCTTAAAAACGAGCCGCTATTGATGCTGGTACTCAACTTTATCCCGCTGGCGCTGGGCTATCTGCTCAAGTGCTACAAGTTCCACAAGCAGGGCTTTGGCGAGGCTTGGGATAAGGGAATGCACGAGGCCTTTGCCCTGCTCAAAGCGGGCAAACTGGACAAGCGTCCCTTCCGCTGGCGCGATCTGCCCAACTACATCCTGATGGAACTGTGGATGATCTGGAACATGGTGCCATACCTGTGGTATCGGCTGGTGGTGGTCAGGTTTGATTTAAAATAAAACGCACAAAAAACACCCGACTGTGAAAGCAAACTCACAGTCGGGTGTTTTCATTTACATTTTACGCTGCGGCGCTGGCGGCATCCTCAGCGGCGGGGGCTTCTGCCACGGCGCTGTCAGCGCCCGTTTCTGCCTGCGCTTCCGGCTGCACAGCCGAGGCAGCAGCCGAATCTGCCGCAGCAGAGTCTCCGGCAGTGGCCAGAATGGCGTCCTGCACATCGCTTTCCGCCATGGGCTCCGGCTGCGCGGCCGCAGAGCTTGCGGCGCTTTCGGGCTTGGTCTCACTCTCGGTCAGGCCGGTCAGATACCAGCTGCCGCTCTGGCGCTCGAACAGGTAATCCATATACTTGGTGGGGGTGTCCGAGGAGGGGTTGATGATGCTGTCATCTGCGCTGGCGGTGGGGATATAACCAACGGTAACGTGCAGCTTGCCGCTGCGCTTGAACAGCTTGACCACGGTGGCGCGGTAGTAGCCCACCGTGCCGGTGATAGGGATCTTGTAGCACTGGGTGGTCTCGTCAAACTCGACGGTCATATCCTCCATATCAAAGCTGCGGTGGGTCAGCTTGAAGCCGGGGCCCAGCAGCTTTGCCAGATAGGCGTCCACTTCCACCGAGGGCAGCAGCAGCTGCTCGGTCTCGGGGTCAGTATTGTAGTTCTCAAAGCCGCCCTGCGTCTCCTGAATACTGTACACACAGCCCCACACGGCTGCTTCCCGCAGGGTCAGGTCGTCGATGTTCTCAATGCCGTCAAAGGGCATGGGGTCGAACAATACCAGACCCTCCAGCTTGTCCTCGTATTCCTGCTTTTGTGCGGTATCGTCAAACAGGTTTGCCACAAGGCCCACACCGGCCCGCAGCACCGTAATAAACCCGATAAGCACCAGCACCGTGATCAGCAGACCCAAGGTCTGCCGCCAGCGGCGGCGCTTGATCCGGGCGTGTTCTTCCGGGGTGATCGTATTTTTCATTGGTCTGAGTCTCCCAAAGTTTTTTGTCTACCCAACAGTATACCACATCCGGCCGCAGAGTGCAAAACCTGTACCGGTGGTTTTTTTGTGAAAGCAGGTTTTTTATTCCCAGTCCTTCCATATTTCGGGCTGGTAGCCCACAGTGGCCTTGCGTCCGTTGCGCACGATGGGGGTCTTGAACAGCTGCTGATTTTCAAACAGCTTATCCTCTTTCTGCCAGTCCACCAGTGCATCCAGCAGCGCAAGGGTCTGCTTGTCCTTTGCTGCCGGATTTACCAGCGCTTCCCAGCCGCCCAAGGCGCGTGCCACGTTATCAAACTCGCCCCGGCTCATACCCTTTTCCTTCAGGTCGATCATCTGGAACTTTATGCCGCGCTCCTTGAAATAGCGCTGCGCCTTTTTGGTATCAAAGCACTTGCTCGTGCCAAAGATCTGGATATTCATCTTATCTCCTCCTGCCGGTTCCCGGCGGTCTTATTGTACCACACCGCAAACCGCTTGCATAGGCATAATTTGCGGCAAAACGGGCAATGCTCTTTCCGCAAGGAGGTGTTTGCATGAACGCATTCGTAGACCCTGAGTTGTGCATCGGCTGTACCCAGTGCGCCGGGCTGTGCCCCGCAGTGTTCCGCATGGAGGGGGTTCTGGCTGTGGCAGAACCCGGCCCCATCCCGCCGGAGGAGGTGCCGCAGGCCGTCACCGCAGCCCAGAGCTGCCCGGTAAGCGCCATCCGCATCGAGGAGTAAGCCCGGCATCGGTAAGGCTGCTGCACAGAGCTTGTGCGGCAGCTTTTTTGCCGCAGGACGATTTGAAATGCCCTCCACTTTGCTCTGGGCATAGGCAGCGGAAGAACATTATAAATGATACGATTGTCACGGCTTACGAGCCGTGACAATCGCATTTTTACGAGAGATGGCATCACGAAAAACAACCACTTCTCTTTTTTACGCAAAAAGTTCCCGCGCGGTACAGTTTTGTGCTATACTATAAGATGTGAGATTACGCAATGGAGGAACTGCATTATGCGTTTACTGGTCATTGACGGCAACAGCATTGCCAACCGCGCTTTTTATGGCATCAAGCTGCTGACCACCAAGGACGGACGTTATACCAACGCCATCTATGGCTTTTTGAACATTCTGCTCTCCCTGCTTAAGGAGTGCCAGCCGGACGAGGTGGCTGTGGCTTTTGACCTGAAAGCCCCCACCTTCCGGCATAAAATGTACGATGGCTACAAGGCCACCCGCCACGCCATGCCCGAGGAGCTGGCACAGCAGATGCCGGTGCTCAAGCAGCTGCTGGCAGACCTTGGCTACCGCACCGTTACCGCCGAGGGCTGGGAGGCGGACGATATTCTGGGTACACTGGCTGCTGCCTGCGCTGCCCGCAAGGACGACTGCTTCCTTGCCACCGGAGACCGGGACAGCCTGCAGCTGGTGAGCGAGAGCACCACCGTGCTGCTTGCTGCCACCGTAATGGGGCGCAGCAAGACCGTGGTGATGGACGAGGACGCCATTCAGGAAAAATACGGCCTTGCGCCTAAGCAGCTTATCGAGGTGAAGAGCCTGATGGGCGACACCTCGGATAACATCCCCGGCGTGAAGGGCATCGGCGAAAAGACCGCCCTCTCGCTGGTGCAGGCCTTCGGCTCGCTGGAGGGCGTGTACCAGAACATTGACGACAAGCGCATCAAACCCAAGCAGCGGGAGCACTTGTTGGAAGATAAGCCCATGGCCGAGTTGAGCCACACGCTGGGCACCATCCGCACCGATGCCCCCATCGACACCGCCGAGGGTTCCTACACCGTGGGCGAGGGCAACAAACCCGCCGCCGTGCGGCTTTTGCAGGAGCTGGAGATCCACTCCCTGATCCCCCGGTTCGGGCTGGACGGCGTAGCGCCGGAAGCCGCTGCTGAGGAAGAGGCTGTGGAGCTGCCGGAAGCAGAGCTCACTCCCCTGCCCCTGACCCCCGCCGGGCATTATCTGGTGGCTGCCCGCCCCGCCGTTACCGGCAAGCAGGGCACCCGCAACGTGGTATTGCAGCTGGAAAGCTGGTACGCCGTGCAGGATACTACCGTCTACCCGCTGGAGGACGCCGACCTAGTGCGGCTGCTGGACAACGCCGATGTGACGCTGGATGTGTTCAACTCCGCGCCCCTCTACGCCAAAGCCATGGCCGCCGGCGGCTGGGGCAGCAGCATCGTCTGGGACGGCAAGCTGGCTGCCTATCTGCTGGACGCCTCTGCCTCCAAATATCAGATCAGCGAGCTGATCCCCGCCTACAAGGCTGCTGCCGCCTTTACCTGCACCGATTACCCGGACGCCGGGCGGCTGGCCGATCTGTTTGCCCGGATGAAGGCCGAGATCACCGCCTGCGGAGAGGATGCACTGTACAACGAGATCGAGTTCCCGCTGGCACAGGTGCTGGCTGATATGACCCGCACCGGCGTGCTGGTGGACAAGGACGGCATCGAGCAGTTCGGCGTAAAGCTGCGGGAGGAACTGGAGCAGGTGCTGACCCGCATCCACATGGAGACCGGCAGCGCCACCTTCAATCCCAACAGCCCCAAACAACTGGGCGAGATGCTGTTCGACACCATGGGTCTGCCCCACGGCAAAAAGACCCAGCGCGGCTGGTCCACCGATGCCGAAACGCTGGAAAGCCTGCGCGAGTACCCGCTGGTGGAGGACGTTTTGCAGTACCGCGCCTACCAGAAGCTGAACTCCACCTATGTGGAGGGTCTGCTCAAGGTCATTGGCGAGGACGGGCGCATCCACTCCACCTTTAACCAGACCGAAGCCCGCACCGGACGGCTCTCCTCCGATAATCCCAACCTGCAGAATATCCCCATCCGCACCGAGCTGGGCAGCCAGCTGCGCGCCTACTTTGTTGCAAAGCCGGGCTGTGTGCTGGTAGACGCGGATTACAGCCAGATCGAGCTGCGCATCTTGGCACACATCACCGGGGACGAGCACATGCAGCAGGCCTTTTTGAACGGCGAGGATATCCACCGCAGCACCGCCGCCAAGATCTACGGCATTCCGCAGAGCGAGGTGACGCCACGGCTGCGCTCCTCGGCCAAGGCCATCAACTTTGGCATCATGTACGGCAAGGGCGCGTACAGCCTTTCCAAGGATATCGGTGTGACCGTGAAGGAGGCAGACGCCTTCCTTAAAAACTATCTGGCGGCTTTTCCCAGCGTGAGCGGCTATATGGACAAGACCATCGCGGACGCCAAGGCAAACGGCTATGTGTCCACCCTGTTCGGCCGCCGCCGCACCCTGCCGGAGCTGGCCAGCACCAACTTCAACGTGCGCGCCAGCGGCGAGCGTATGGCCCGCAACACCCCCATTCAGGGCACCGCTGCGGACGTGATCAAGCTGGCCATGGTGCGGGTGTGGAAGCGCCTGCGGGACGAAAAAATGGCCAGCCGCCTGATCCTGACCGTCCACGACGAACTGATCGTAGAGGCCCCGGAGGCGGAGGCCGAGCAGGCTGCCCGCATCCTGCGGGAGGAAATGGAAGGCTGCGTGCAGTACGCGGTGCCTCTGAGCACCGATGTGCACGCAGGCAAAAACTGGCTGGAGGCACACTAAAATGATCATTCTCGGAATCGAGTCTACCTGTGACGAAACTGCTGCTGCACTGGTGGAGGACGGACGGCACCTGCTGAGCAACGTCATCTCCACCAGCGTCAAGGAGCAGGCGCTGTACGGCGGCGTTGTGCCGGAGATCGCCAGCCGACGCCACTGCGAGTTTATCAGTGCTACGGTCAAAAAAGCCCTGCTGGACGCAGGCAAGACCATAGACGCTGTGGACGCCGTGGCTGTCACCTTTGCGCCGGGGCTCATCGGTGCGGTGCTGGTGGGCGTAAACTTTGCCAAGGGTCTGGCCTACTCGGCGGGCAAGCCGCTGGTGCCGGTGCACCATCTGCGGGGACACATCGCCGCGCTCTACCTGACCCACCCGGAGCTCAAGCCGCCCTTTTTGTGTCTGGTGGCCTCCGGCGGGCACAGTCACATCGTGGAGGTGCAGGACTACACCCACTACCACATTCTGGGTCATACCGTAGACGATGCTGCGGGCGAAGCCTTTGACAAGGTGGCCCGCACACTGGGTCTGCCCTACCCCGGCGGCCCCAGCGTAGCCGCCGCCGCAAAGACCGGCGACCCCAAGGCCTACCGCCTGCCGGTGCCCCATGTGGAGGGCAAGTACAACGTGAGCTTTTCCGGCTTAAAGACCGCCGTGCTCAATGAGGTGAACAAGGCGCAGATGAAGGGCGAGGAAGTGAACGTACCCGACCTTGCCGCCAGCTTTCAGGAACGCATTGCGGGCATTTTGGCCGAAAAGCTGCTGCTGGCTGCTGCCGATACCGGGGCAAAGCAGGTTTGCCTTGCCGGCGGCGTAGCCGCCAACGGACGTCTGCGCCAGCTGGTAAATGACGGTGCCCAGAAGCTGGGCGCAAAGGTCTACCTGCCGGAGCTGAAGTTCTGCGGCGACAACGGTGCGATGATCGCCGCGCAGGGCTACTACCAGTACATTGCCGGGCATACCGCCGGGCTGGAGCTGAACGGCCTGCCCACCCTGCCCATCGACTACGAATAAACACAACACCGGAGGTGTTCCTATGATTGAGCGCAACCCCATCCTGCAAAGCCTGTTCGACCGCAAGTCGGTGCGGGTGTATGAAGAAAAGCCCATCCCTGCCGAGATGAAGCAGGCCATTTTAGAAGCTGCCGCACAGGCACCCTCTGCGGGCTGTCAGCAGCTGTATACCATTTTAGACATCACCGACCCGGCGCTGAAGGAAGCGCTGGCCGAAAGCTGCGACCACCAGCCCTTTATTGCCAAAGCGCCGCTGGTGCTGGTGTTCTGCGCCGACTGCAAAAAGTGGTACGATGCCTACTTAGAGGTCGGCTGCACGCCCCGCACCCCGGGTGTGGGCGATTTGATGCTGGCAGTCACCGATACCGCCATTGCCGCCCAGAACGCCGTGGTCGCCGCCGAAAGCTTTGGCATCGGCTCGTGCTACATCGGGGACATCATGGAAAACTGCGACACCCAGCGCAGCCTGCTGCATCTGCCGGACTATGTGTTCCCGGCGGTTATGCTGGTGTTCGGCTGGCCCACCCAGCAGCAGAAGGACCGCGTAAAGCCCCAGCGCTGCGCCATGGAGCATATCGTGCACGAAAACGGCTACCGCACCATGGACGGCGCAGAGCTGCGGGATACCTTTGGCTACAAGGCTGGCAACACCCCCTTTGACCAGTGGTGCACCGCCTTTTGCAACCGCAAGTATAACTCCGATTTCTCCAAAGAGATGACCCGCTCGGCGGAGGAGTACCTCAACCAGTTCCGGTAATCTGAACCGCAAATTACAGCAACAAAAAGCGGCAGCTGCACGGTGTTTTGTGCAGCTGCCTTTTTTCGTTTATCTTTGGTTTTCCGCAAACAATGCGCCCAGTTCCGGCAGGATATCGTGGGGCAGCATCCCGTACTCGCCGCGCTTTGCGGCGGCGCGGTCGGCGGCGGCACCGTGCAGATATACCGCACAGGCAGCAGCTTGGTAGGCGGGCAGACCGCAGGCCAGCAGCGCCGCAAGCATCCCAGCCAGTACATCCCCGCTGCCGCCCCGGGCAAGCCCCGGGTTGCCGGTGGGGTTCACGCACACCCGCCCATCCGGGCTTGCCACCACGGTGCGTGCCCCCTTCAGCACCACCACAGCATTCCACGCCTTGGCATACCGCAGGGCAATGCCCTCCCGGTCGGTAGCAAGCGCTGCTGCCGGAAGGCCGGTCAGGCGCGCCATCTCGCCGGGGTGCGGGGTAACTACCAACTCCCC
>PPYF01027943.1_pt1 | contig 20584 bp, 21 predicted proteins | sample 1559871 | NCBI WGS metagenome assembly PPYF01 (sample SAMN08240021, study PRJNA423297) | Human gut metagenome, whole genome shotgun sequencing project. | reverse complement strand
TTTCCAAGGAAGATAAAAGTTGGCTCGATATTTGCATTATATAACAAAGAAAACGCCGGGCGCGCGGAAGCGCGTTTTAAATGCTCAAGACTGACGTTGTTTGAATGAATATGAAAATCCGATAAACTCCAGAAATCTCTGGGAAAATCCCCGCGGTGAATTTGTGAATAGTTTAAGAACAATGAATCCGCTGTTTTTTAGTACATGGATTCTGAACGTGTTTACGGCAGCAAAAGCTTTGAAAAAATCAGATAACAAATTTTGCTGTATAGGAAATATATCGGCAACGCTTTTCGCCTGAAATGTGCGAAAGGCGTTTTTCTTTTACATAGCGGCCGGCTCTAGGCAAAACACTCCAAACATTTCACGCGCCAGCACAAGCAAAAGAAAACTTGAAAAAACATATTTTATGTGATATCATATATAAGCTTTAAAAATATTAAAAAAGATTGAGAGGTGAGAACATGGACGGGCATAGTGAAAGTCGAAGCACGAGGCAAGGTATTCATATATCCAAAGGGCACGGCTGCAATTTTGCTGTCTGTGTTCTGCTGTAACTATATAACAATATATGAAAACCATTGTCCGTTTCTGAAACTGCACTAAATCGTCTTGAGGCGGGAGAAGCCGGAGGCAGGAGACAGTGGTATTTTTGTGCCCATTTTTACCTCATAGGCCGTGTCTTTCGCCGCTGCAAAAATGATTCTCAGGCTTGTAGCCTGAGAATCAGCGTTAATCAATGTTCAGTAAAGGAGGTATAAGGGCAATGAACGTAAAGAAGAAAGCTTTGAACACGGGCGCTGCTGTAAAGCGCCCTGATTACAGAAGAGAAATAACAGATATCGTCAGAACGGGACTGGCGCCCATAACTATGAGGGATAAGATTGCATCATATCATGAAAGTGACGTCGCCTCGGCAATGGAAATCATGAGCGCGGAACAGAGAGAATATATTTATCGTGTTCTCGGCGCTGATATGCTGGCAGATATCTTTGAGTATGCAGGCGATCTGAACAGGTATCTGGATGAGCTGAGCGTAAAGAAAAAAGCAGAAGTTCTTTCGAGACTGGAAATTACGTCAACGGTCGGATATCTTCGTCATCTTGAAAAAGATGAACGTATGATGCTGATAGACTTGCTGGACAGCGAGACAAAGAACAAGGTTATACTTTTGAACTCTTTCGATGAAGATGAGATCGGAAGCAGGATGAGCGCTAATTATATCTGCATAAAGTCAGGCTCTGACGTCAGGCAGGCCATGAGGGAACTGATCAGACAGGCGGCGGATAACGATAATATTTCAGTGATCTATGTGGTGGACGACACGCGGACTCTGGTGGGAGCTATAGACCTAAAAGACCTGATCATAGCACGTGAGTCAACTGAATTGGACGCTATTATAATGTCGGCGTATCCTTACGTTTATGCTGACGAGCAGATTGCGGACTGCATAGAAAGAATAAAAGAATATTCTGAAGATTCGATACCTGTGCTTGATTCAGACAACAGATTGCAGGGAGTCCTCACATCTCAGGATGTGACCCAGATAATGGAGGAAGAGATCGGGGAAGATTATGTCAGACTTGCAGGGCTGTCGTCGGAGGAAGACTTGGAGGAACCGCTGAGAAAAAGCATGGGCAAGCGTCTGCCGTGGCTGGTTATACTGCTGGGTCTTGGTCTGGTCGTGTCCAGCGTGGTGGGAGCCTTTGAGACTGTAGTGGCACAGCTGACTCTGATAATAAGCTTCCAGTCGCTGGTCCTCGACATGGCGGGAAATGTCGGCACACAGTCTCTGGCGGTAACCATACGTGTGTTGATGAACGAAAAAATAGGGAGAAGAGAAAAACTCCGTCTTGTAGCCAAGGAAGCCCGCGTAGGGCTGGCCAACGGCGTTGTTTTGGGAATCCTGTCGTTTTTGTTTATAGGTTTATATTTAATGGTGCTGAAAGGACAGACGTCTTTATTTGCTTTTTCTGTTTCTTTCTGCACGGGAGCCGCGCTTCTGGCATCCATAGTGCTGTCCAGTGTGACAGGAACTGTTGTGCCTATAATATTCAAAAAGATGAAAATAGATCCTGCCGTCGCTTCAGGACCGCTGATCACTACGGTCAACGACCTTGTGGCTGTGGTGGCTTACTACGGTCTGGCATGGATCCTTTTGATAAACGTTTTGGGATTATAATTTTTCGCTGAGTAAGCCGGGCAATCAAAATATGCCGCGAAGAAATGAAAAAGAGCTGTTTTCGATAAGCCTTAAAAATACGAGAACCGCTCTTTTTTCGTGAGTTATTTATGAACACTTAAACTTAGTGAACGCCTGTGAGAACCAGCGGCTGTTCAAAAAACTTACGTATTACTCTTCTTCTTTTTCAAACTGATCGGAACCAACTCCGCAGAGCGGACATTCTTCAGGCGGCTGTTCTCCTTCATGAACATATCCGCATACTTTGCAAACCCATTTCATAATAAATTCCTCCTTGCATATTTAGAAATATTTTGTGTACATATTTTACCACACTTTATTATGCGCAAACCAGCAAAAAAGATAATTATATAGGACAATTCCGGGAGAATATTTTTAAAGGAGGAAACAGTTGAACAGCAATGAAATTTAATATATAATAAATTAAATAAAGGGAGTATAAAAATTCCTCTAAAAAACTCAGAATCAACACAAAAGATGGGGCAGGAAGAATGTAAAATAAACTGAGGATGTATTCCGCTCAAGATAAAAAAATAAAAGCGAAAGATTTGGAGAGCTTATGAAGAAAAAAATAACGGCAGTTATCTGTCTGGTGCTTTCGGTCAGCCTGCTTGCCGGATGTACTACTTTCAACAATTTTAAAAATGCGTTCTTCGGCGCGGACAGCGAGGACGCTGCTCCGTCTGAAAGAACGATAAAAATAGGAGTATTTGAACCGCTGACAGGAGAGAATAAAGAACAGGGGAATCTGGAGCTCATGGGTATCCAGCTTGCCAACGAGATGTATCCTGAGGTTCTCGGTAAAAAAGTTGAACTCATAGTCGCCGATAATCAGTCCGATATATATGTGGCCGAGACGGTAGTACAGGAGCTTGTTTCACAGCAGCCTTCAGTTGTTCTCGGAAGCTACGGCGAGACGCTCACGCTTATAGCCGGAGACGCGGTCAAAGCCAACAATATACCGGCTATCGCAATTACCAGCACCAATCCGCTGATAACGGTAAACAACCAGTATTATTTCTGCGCTACTTATGCGGAAAGCAAGCAGGGAGACGCTTTGGCCAACTTCGTTTACACGGAGCAGAAAAAGACTAAAGCAGCCACTGTCAAGGTGGCGGGGGATGATACAGTTACAGCTAATATCAAAACATTTAAGGACAGGATGGAAAGCCTTTCGGTGGACGAGAACGCTATAGTAGGAAGCTTTGAGCTGCCGGCAGATTCAAATGACTACAGCGCCGTAATAGAGCAGATTGAAAGCTGCGGAGCTGAGGCGGTTTTTCTGGACGTATCTCCGAAGATAGCGATGGGATTCTTTGATCAAGCTGAGAAAGCCAACCTTTCAAGCGTTCTGTTTGTGGGACCGAAGAGCTGGAACGACGAAAGCTTCCTCTCTTATATCGAGAAAGAGGGGCAGTTCAACATAGGGTATGCCGCCGATTTCAGCACCAATACCACTGTGACTGAGATGTCCGAAAAGTTCATCAAAGCTTATAAAGAAAAGTACGGAGAGGATGCTGAACCTGCCCAGAAGACAGTCGTAGCCTTCGACGCGTATCTCATGGCGATAGCCGCTATAGAGGACGCTTATGATAATACCATGTCATACAGTATGGATGAATACGCTGCTCTGGCGGCTACTGAAGCCGAGGGTAAAGCCATGAAAGACGAATGGGGCTCGACCAGGGAAACCGGTATTCCTGCAGGTAAAGCCATCAGGGACGCTATAAAGAGAATCGAGGGCTTTAAAGGCGCTTCCGGAATCATAACTTACGGAGGAACCAACGAGGCCATAAAGACCATAGAAGTCGTCTACCACGCCAAGGGCGTTTTAAAGGATAGCTTTACTGTCGAAGCGGAAGAGCTTGAATAAAATTTGCATGAATTTAAGTAAAATATAAATGAAAAAACAAAAAGGAGAAAATAAAATGGAAGAAAAGATAAAAGACGCTATAGGTCAGATAAGACCTTTCCTTCAGAGAGACGGAGGAGATATCGAATTTGTAGAACTGACTGACGACAACATCGTAAAAGTCAGACTTCAGGGTCACTGTGCAGGCTGCCCGGGCGCACAGATGACTATCAAGGGAGTAGTCGAGAGAATCATCAGAGAAAGCTACCCTGAAATCAAAGGAGTAGAGGCAGTCTAACGATGGAATACGAAAAATTCCTGGAAAAGAATAAAGAAGATATGATTTTCGCCATCTGGACGTGGTTCCGGCCGGGTCAGGCTGGTCATTTGAGCCTTACAGCGGTGAAATCGCAGACGGAAAACTTTACGGCAGGGGAACCACGGACGACAAAGGTCCTGTGATTTCGTGCCTTTATGCGATGAAATCACTGAAAGACGCCGGATATCAGCCTCAGGCGACCATAAGGCTCATCCTTGGCCTTGATGAGGAGACCCACTGGAAAGGCATAGAATATTATTTCTCAAAAGAAAAACTTCCTGACTGGGGATTTACACCGGACGCCGAATTCCCGCTCATCAACGGCGAAAAGGGTATGCTGATATTCAGTTTGGCTAAAAAATTCGCCCAGACAAGAGGCGAGGGGCTTGAACTGCGTTCGCTGAAAGGCGGAACAGCTCCCAACAGCGTTCCCGACAGCTGCCGCGTGGTAGTCAACAGCCCTAAAACTGAAAAATATGAAGAGATCAAGGATAAGATAGCCCAGTACAGAGAACGCACCGGTTACAAGATCAATTTCAGGGGAGTGGGAAAATCCCTGGAGATAACGGCCGCCGGAAAAGCTGCCCACGGGGCTCAGCCAGAAAAAGGCCTCAACGCCGTATCGGTAATGATGGATTTTCTGGGAGAAGTGAATTTCGTCAACGAAGGCGTCAACGATTTCATCAGCTTTTACAATAAATACATCGGCTTCTGCCTTGACGGCGAAAAGATGGGCATAGATTTGAGCGATGAAAAATCAGGCAAACTTGTTTTCAATCTGGGAATGGCGGAAATGGACAAAGAAGCAGGGAAGCTGGTAATCAACATCAGATATCCGGTGACCTGTTCAGACGATGACATCTACGGCGGCATGGAGGAACTGCTGACGAGATATGAAATCGGACTTATCAAGGAAGAACATAAGCTGCCGATTTACGTCGACACGGAAAGCGGCATGGCCAAAACGCTGCTGGAAATATATCAGAAGCATACAGGGGATTTCGATTCCAAGCCTCAGGTGATAGGCGGAGGTACTTACGCGAGAGCCGCCAAGGGAATAATCGCTTACGGAGGACTGTTCCCGGGAGATGAGGACCGTATGCATCAGAAGGATGAATGCATTGAAATAGAACGTCTTTTGCAGATGACAAAAATTTATGCCGAGGCTATTTACAAATTGTCGTCGGAAGAATATAATGTTTAAAGTAATTATGTAATCTGTTTCAGGGCGGGGTGAAATTCCTCACCGGCGGTATAGTCCGCGAGTCCGCCGTTAGATAAGGCGGACAGATCAGGTGAAATTCCTGGACCGACGGTATAGTCCGGATGGGAGAAACACTAGGATACAACATATGTTGCTTTTGTGTGTAACGGTTATGTAACTCGTGAGCCTTGATATTCGATGCGTATCAAGGCTTTCCTTTATTCCTGACAGATTCCTTTTGACACAGATAAAATTACTTAAAGAAAAGAGGAATATGTTATGAACAGCAAACAAAACAGTGTGAGACTTGCCAAGATGGCCATGCTCGTAGCCCTTTCGATAGTGCTGGTGATGATAATACACTTTCCGATATTTCCTGCTGTAGCCTTTCTCGAATACGACCCTGCCGATATTCCGATACTGATCGGAACATTCGCATTCGGCCCGGTGGCAGGAATCGTTCTGACAGTGGTCACTTCGCTTATACAGGGATTTACGGTAAGCGTGCAGAGCGGAGCCTACGGAATAATAATGCACATAATCGCCACTACGGCGCTGGTCACTGTGGCCGGCGTGATCTACAGAAAGCATAAGACTAAAAAGATGGCCGTAATAGGTCTGGCGGCAGGAACTCTGGCGATGGCTGCCGCCATGTTCTTTGCCAACATGGTGATAACGCCCAAATTCACAGGCATGCCCCTCGAGGCCATCATGGATCTGATGCCTCTGATCCTGCTTTTCAACATAGTAAAGGCCGGCATAAACAGTATAGTAACTTTCATCCTATATAAGAGGATATCTCCGTTCCTGCACAGATAGGAGCTGGCTTTCTTAACAGACAGGTGCCGGATTCCTGTACGGCTGGGAGCGAAGGCTCTGCACGGCTGGGAGCACGGAATCTGCATGCCGCGCGGCTATGCGGCGGATATAAATTTTGCGGACGGGCAATTAAATAGAAAGAATATGGATATAAAGCGAATAATTAAAATAAAAAATGAAGAAGAGACGAGAAATTTCGGCATAGAGCTGGGCCAAAACGCGCGCCCGGGACAGGTGATTGCTCTGATAGGAGACCTGGGCACAGGCAAAACCACGCTGACAGGATACATCGCTCAGGGGCTTGGCATCACCGAAAACATCAGCAGCCCGACCTTTACCGTCGTAAAGGAATATGAAAGCGGCAGAATTCCCCTTTACCATTTTGACGTGTACAGGATAGGAGACGCGGACGAGCTGTTCAATATAGGGGCCTATGAGTACTTCGACGGAGACGGCCTGTGCGTCATAGAATGGGCCGATTTGATCCTCGATGAGCTGCCGGAAGATACGGATTATATAATGATAGATTACGGCAGCAGCGAGGGAGAAAGGATTTACAGATGTACATTCTAGCGATAGAAACTACGGGAAAACTCAGTTCAGCCGCGCTGATAGACGGCAGGGGACGCGTCATCGGACAAAAGATTTCCGCGGATTTCATGAGTCATCTTAAAAACCTGGTGCCTATGATAGGCGAACTTCTCGATGAGACAGGAATAGAAAAAAATCAGCTCACCCATATAGCCGCCTCCATAGGACCCGGTTCTTTCACGGGAATAAGGATAGGAGTCTCGACGGCCAGAGCCCTTTGCCAGAGCCTCGGCCTGCTGGCGGTGGCTGTTCCCACGCTGGAAAGCTTCCTATATAAAAAGGAAGCGCGGGAGAAAGGCTCTGAGGACGTGGTCTGCGCTGTGATAAACGCCAGGCGCGGCCAGGTTTACGGCGTAGTGGAGGGATATATGAAGCCCCAGCCATGCATGATGGACGACGTGCTTGAAGTAATAAAAAATGAGATTTTCCCCGAGGGGAAAAGAGTGCTGTTCTTCGGAGACGGCATAGACGCTTACGGCGAAAAAATCAAAGAATCACTCGCAGGAAAAGGCGAATATGTCTTTGCGGACGAATCATGCCGCTATCAGGAGGCCATTTCTGCCGGGCTTTTGGCATACGAAAAGATCAGGCGGGGTGAAACGATTGACTACAGCAGCCTTGAGCCTGACTACATGAGGAAAGCCGAGGCGGAGCAGAAGCTTGCGGCAGGAGAACTGCCTATTTGCAAGGGACCGAAGCAGGAATAAAAGTTCAAGGACATGCGTGCCGGAGTTTTAGATAGCATAAGCAGATTACAAAAGGAGGTGGAAAGGTTGGCTGAGTTGATAGTCAGGAGAGCCGAAGCCCGCGACGCCGAGGCTATAGCAGAGCTTGAGAAAGTTTGCTTCAGTCAGCCGTGGTCTTACGAATCGATTTACCATGATGTGGCGGAGAACAAGCTTTCCTTTTATCTCGCGGCGGAGACAGAGGGCAAAGTCATAGGATATGCCGGCATCTGGAATATAGCCGGGGAGGGTCATATAACCAACGTGGCCGTTTCGCCTGAATACAGGAGAAAAGGCGTGGGAGACGCGCTGATGGAAGTCATGCTCAAAGTCACCGAAGAGTCGGGAGTCCTCAGTCACACTCTCGAAGTGCGGAAAAGCAACGCAGGCGCTTTGAGGCTTTATGAGAAGCATGGATTTAAGATTGCAGGTGAAAGAAAGGGCTATTACGAAGACAACGGAGAAGATGCCCTCATAATGTGGAGAAGAAAATAAGATGAAAGACAACAGATTTCTGACCATGGCCTTCGAGTCCAGCTGCGACGAAACGGCGGTAGCTGTTTTGGCGGACGGCAGAGAGGTCTTGTCAAACGTTATATCATCACAGATAGATATTTTTAAAAATTACGGCGGCGTAGTGCCGGAAATAGCGGCGCGGCATCACCTTGAAAATGTCAACTACGTCATGGAACAGGCCCTGAATGAAGCCGGGGCGACCCTTAAGGATATAGACCTGATAGGCGTTACCGAGGGACCGGGACTTGTAGGAGCTCTGCTAATAGGCGTAGCGACAGCCAAGGCCGTTTCCTTTGCGGCAGGAATACCCATCGTCGGAGTTCATCACATAATGGGCCACATAGCCGCCAACTATATACAGTTTCCTGAACTTGAACCTCCTTTTACGGCGCTGATTGCCAGCGGAGGCCATACCAATATAGCGGAAGTCACAGGATATAACAGCTGCAGGATACTGGGAAGCACGAGAGACGACGCCATCGGGGAAGCCTATGACAAGGTGGCCAGAGTTCTCGGATTAGGCTATCCGGGAGGGCCCAAGATAGACAAGATTGCTGAGGAGGGAAATCCCGAGGCGATACACTTCAAGCGTATTTTTCTTGAGAAAGACAGCTATGATTTCAGCTTCAGCGGACTGAAGACTGCCGTTCTCAATCACATCAACAGTGCGCGGCAGAAAGGCGAGGAAATAAACAGGGCGGACGTGGCAGCCAGCTTCCAGCAGGCGGTGATAGACGTGGTCTGCCAGAAAGCAGTGGACGCCGCGGTCAAAGGCGGCCACTGCAAGCTGGTGCTGGCCGGAGGAGTGGCTTCCAACTCGAAGCTGCGGCAGGAGCTTAAGCTGAGATGCGAAAGAGAAAGCATCGGACTTTATATACCGCCGGCGTCGCTTTGCACCGACAACGGAGCCATGATAGGCTGCGCGGCATATTACAAATATAAAGAAGGCAAGACAGGAGACTGGCATATGGACGCTCACGCCAACCTGCCCTTTGAATAGCTGCGGCCCGAGTGCCCCGCGGAGAAATTCAAAGCTCCTGACATATCGGCCAAACGGAGATAAGAGACATGATAGTTTTATCAGCCAGTAATTTGACAAAAACATACGGCACGGACGTGATCCTTGAGGGAGTTGATTTTCACATCAACGGAGGCGACAGAGTAGGCCTCGTGGGCAGAAACGGAGCCGGCAAGACTACGCTTCTCAACATGATAACGGGAGAACTTATTCCCGACGAGGGACAGATTTTCTTCCCTCAGGATTTGAAGATGGGATACCTCAAGCAGAGAGACAGCTTCAACAGCGAAAACACCGTGATTGAAGAAATAAATAATATATTTGTTGATCTTAAAGAAATCGAGGCAGAGATAGAGAAAACTGCAGACATGATAGCCAAGAATCCTGCTGACACGAAATTGATAGACAAGCTGGACAAGCTGCACCAGGAATACGACCGCAGGGGAGGATATACTTACAAGTCGGAAATCACAGGCATACTCAATTCGATGGCTTTCGGCGAAGAATTCTTCGATAAGAAGATAAGCACCCTTTCCGGCGGAGAAAGGACGAGACTGGCGCTGGCGGCGCTGCTGCTGGAAAAGCCTGACCTGCTCATACTTGACGAGCCTACAAACCATCTTGATATAGGCACGCTCAAATGGCTCGAACAATATCTTTCATCGTACAGAGGAAGCATAATAATCGTTTCCCATGACAGATATTTCCTCGACAGGAGCGTAAACAGAATATTTGAGATAGAGCATCATAAGCTTAAAGCATACGAGGGAAATTACTCGGCGTTTGCTGAGAAAAAAAGACAGCTCAGAGACGCTGAACTCAGAGCTTACAGCAATCAGCAGCGGGAAATCGCCAGACAGGAAGATATGATCCGCCGCATGAAAGAACGAGGCACTGAAAAGCTGGCCAAAAGAGCCCAGTCAAGAGAAAAACGGCTCAAAGGCATAGAGAGGATAGACGCTCCGGAAAGACAGGAGGGCAGGATGAAGATAAGCTTCAGCCAGGATTTTCAGTCCGGAAACGACGTTATTTTCACTGAAAACATATCCAAATCTTTCGGCCACGGCCAGTCGAGGCGCGTCTTGTTTGAAAACGTCAGCATGGATATCAAGAGAGGCGAAAAAGTCTGTATAGTCGGCCCCAACGGCGCAGGCAAGACGACGCTTTTAAAGATTCTGCTCCAGCAGATAAATCCTGAAAAAGGCAGAGTGAAGATAGGACATAACGTGACTTTCGGCTATTACGACCAGGGACAGCAGCTTCTCAATCCGAGGAATACAGTACTTGAAGAGATGAAAGAGACGTACAGGTCTTACACGGATACTCAGATGAGGTCGATCCTCGGCAGATTTCTCTTCAGAAACGATGACGTTTTCCTGACGGTCGGAGACCTGAGCGGCGGTGAAAAGGCCAGACTTTCGCTCCTGAAGATGATGCTGGGAGGAGCCAATACGCTGCTCCTTGACGAGCCGACCAACCACATGGATATAGAGTCCAAGGAAGTATTCGAGGAAGCTCTCGCGGAATTTCCGGGTACAGCTATCATAATTTCCCACGACAGATATTTCCTCCAGAGGATACCAGACCGTATCCTCGAGCTCACTTCAGAGGGGATAACAGAATTCTTAGGCAAATATGACTATTATGTAGAGAAAAAGTCAGAAATATCCTCAGGTAAAAAATACCTCGCCGAGATGTCATCATCCCGCGAAAGCGGCGAAGAGAAGAAAGAGAGAGGTCAGGCAAAGGCGCGGGAAGATGAGAAAGAGCTTTCCGCTGAAGAAAGGCGCCGTCTTAACAAGAAGCTGGAGGCGGAGCAGAGACGGGCAGCGAGGGAAAAACAATCTCTTGAAGCGGATATTTCAAGGTATGAGGAAGAAATCAAGGCTGTCGAAGAGCAGATGTGCGCGGAAGAAAATATCAGCGATTATGAACTGCTGGCCAAGCTGGGCAGACAGCTGGAAGAGCTGAAGGCCGGTTATGAGGAGGCTTTTGAAAAGCTTATTCTAATGGAATAGTTATTTTTGAAGAAAAAATCACAATTGGCGTGAAATTTGGACTTGAAATAGACATCAAAAGTAATTATAATAAGGCGTAGTCTATATTGAGTAGAAAAAAATGGAGGCTTAAAAATGATTTTTGATAAAGTTAAAGAGATAATTATAGAACAGCTGCAAGTCGATGAATCAGAGGTTACTTTAGATACAAACCTGATGAAAGACCTTTCGGCAGATTCACTGGACGCCGTTGAGATCATCATGGCCATCGAAGACGAGTACGGAATCGAAATTCCTGATGAAGAGGCTGAAACATTCCAGACGGTAAGAGATCTGGTTAAGTATGTTGAAGACAACAAATAATAACGTATAGTAAAATCTATACTGCCGCCGCAGGCGTTTTGCGGCGGTATATCAATTGCGGAGAAACACTTAGGGGATACGGCAGACTATGAAGGAGAAGCAGATTTCAAAGGCGGTCATAAGGAGACTGCCAAGGTACAGAAGATACTTAAAAGAGCTTCAGAAAAAAGGAATTGAAAAAATTTCATCAAAAGACTTGAGTAAACTGATAGGATATACCGCTTCCCAGATACGTCAGGACCTGAACAATTTCGGAGGATTCGGACAGCAGGGATATGGGTACAGCGTGACAAATCTTCATGACGAAATTGGAAGCATACTGGGTTTGGACAGGGAATATAAGATGGCTATAGTCGGGTACGGACGTCTCGGAAGAGCGATAGCCAGCTATATTCATCACAACGAGCCTAAGTTTAATATTGTCGGAATTTTCGACGTCAAGCAGATAATACAAGATGTCGACGACGTGGAGTTTGAAAACGTCCAGATCATGACGTGCAAATCCCTGGCAGGGTTTGTCAAATCCGAGGGCGTGGATATCGCAGTCATAACAGTTCCGGCAGAAAAAGCCCAGACTGTAGCCGACACGGTGGCCGGCGCCGGAATCAAGGGAATCTGGAACCTGACGGCAGTAGATCTTGACATTCCTGAGGGTATCGCGGTGGAAAACGTTCACATGAGCGACAGCCTGCATGCACTGGCATATTACATGCAGAACGTGGAATAAGCAAAGACAAGCAGATAAAGGAGCTCGTAGAACATGGATTTTAGATCTATGCCAACGAGCTCATTTTTTTTATTCAGCGAAAAAGCTGTTTACCTGCCAACAGCGAGCGTCACGGCAAATGTGACGGCATATTAAGAACAAAGAAAGAGAGACTTGTCTTGCAAGTCTCTCTTTGACAATAGGCAATTATTATGTAATTAGCCTTCTACCGGTGCGTCTACCGGGCATGCACTGGCGCATGAACCGCAATCGATGCAAGCTTCAGCGTCGATAACATATTTGCCGTCGCCTTCGCTGATTGCTTCTACAGGACACTCAGCTGCGCAAGCTCCGCAAGCGATGCAGGCATCTGTAATTTTGTAAGCCATGATCAAATTCCTCCTATAAAAAAGATATATCTTTTATACAGACAATTATAGCAGAATGCGGTATAATAGTAAAGTGAAAAAATGTGAGAGGAATGTTAAAAATGGAAGTATATACGCTGGTAGGAAAGAGCGGAACAGGCAAGAGCTTTCACGCCATGAATCTGTGCAAGAAGCTGGATATAGAGGCAATCATAGATGACGGATTATTCATCTATAAGAACAGCGTCATCGCCGGCGTATCTGCCAAAAGGTCCAGCACCAAGATCGGAGCGGTCAAAGTCGCGCTGTTCAGCGACGAAAACATGAAAAGACAAGTGACAGACGCGATAAAAGCCAAGGACCCTAAAAGCATACTTGTACTGGGAACCAGCGACGGCATGACTGACAAGATAATTCAGCGGCTAGGGCTTCCGCCCCTCGAAGCAGACAGCCTGAGACGGATAAAGATAGAAGACATAACTACGGCAGATGAAAGGGAGACCGCCCACCATCAGCGGGAAACTCTGGGTAAGCATGTTATACCGGCTCCTGCCATGCAGCTGAAGAGGACTTTCTCGGGATATTTCATGGATCCGCTGAGATTCTTCCGCGGAAAAGACCAGGGCGCAGCATCTGAAAGAACGGTGGTAAGACCTACTTACAGCTATATGGGAGAATATTTTGTGGCCGAAAGAGTTATAGACGACATCGTCACATGCCTTGCCAGGCTGACGCCGGCCATAAGCCGAGTCATATACGTAGTTCAGAGCTCCAACGCCGAAGCGTACAGACTTAAAGTTGGCGTCAAGATCCGCAGGGAATTTCCCATCTGGGAATCCGCTGTCGAATTTCAGACGAAGATAGAAGAAGAGATAGAGAAGATGACAGCTTTCAACGTAACGGAAATAGATTTGGAAGTGAGAGGAGTAAATTGATTTATGAAATACACGGTAGACGGCGTAAGGGATTTCAACACTGATCATATATTTGACTGCGGCCAGTGCTTCAGGTGGAAGAGAGAGGACGACGGAAGCTATACAGGTACGGCGATGAACAAGATAGCTAAAATATCTTATGACGACGGCCACCTGACCATAGACAACTGCAGTGAAGAGGACTTTGAAAAAGTCTGGCGCGATTATCTGGATCTGGACAGAGACTACGGACTGCTGAAAGAAAAACTCAGTTCAGAAGATGATTTCATGAAAGCCGCTTCCGACTACGGATACGGCATAAGGATACTGCGCCAGGATTTCTGGGAAACGGTAGTATCTTTCATCATATCGCAAAACAACAATATACCAAGGATAAAGGGCTGCATAGAATCAATATGCGAAAGGTTCGGAGAACTCATAGGAGAATACGGCGGCGAGCAGTATTTCGCCATTCCTTCCATGGAAAAGATGGCATCTTTAAGCACCGACGACCTGGCTCCGTGCAGGCTGGGCTACAGGGCACCGTATCTAGTCAAGATGGCGCAGCAATTCATCGAGGGCGGAGGTCCGGAAGCGGTTAAAGAGGAATTAAAGAAAGTGGAAGACCCGATCAGGGAACTGCAGAAATTCTGCGGCGTTGGTCCTAAAGTGGCCGCCTGCATATCTCTTTTCGGTCTGGGACGCATGGATGCTTTTCCCATAGACGTATGGATGAGGCGTGTGATGAACAGACTTTACGGCATAGACGAAAACGACGTCAAATCGATGAAAACATATGCAGAAGAGCATTTCGGCGAAAACGGCGGCATCGCCCAGCAATACCTTTTTTATTACATAAGAGGCCTGGATAAAAATATGCTTTAAAAAATATATTGTAGATTTTGTGAAAATTTACATCAAGCCTATTGACATTATCTGCGGCACGGCTATAATAAATAGTGTTAGCACTCAATGATGGCGAGTGCCAAAGAACGAAAACATTGTCAATAACAATATTATCTAGGGAGGTATATATCATGATAGGAATTAAGCCATTGGGCGACAGAGTTGCTATTAAGAAGATCGAGGCAGAAGAAAAGACTCAAGGCGGTTTGATTTTGACTAGCTCCGCTAAGGAAGCTCCGCAGGTAGCGGAAGTAGTAGCCGTAGGACCTGGCACAAAGGACGAAGTTATGGAGCTTAAGGTAGGAGACAAGGTGGTCTTCCCTAAGTACGGCGGAACAGAAGTTAAATACAACGGAGAAGAATATACAATCATGCACCAGAGCGACATTCTGGCAGTTATCGAATAATCAGGAGGGGTTTAAAAAATGGCAAAAGAAATTTATTACGGAGAAGAAGCAAGACGCAAATTACAGTCAGGAGTAGACCAGCTGGCCGATACGGTCAAGATCACGTTGGGACCTAAGGGCCGCAATGTGCTTATCAGCAAGACTTTCGGTTCACCGCTGATCACCAACGATGGCGTAACTATAGCCAAAGAGATTGAGCTGGAAGATTCAGTTGAAAACATGGGAGCACAGGTTGTCAAGGAAGTAGCTTCCAAAACCAACGACGTAGCCGGAGACGGAACTACCACCGCAACTCTTCTGGCACAGATCATAATCAAAGAGGGATTCAAAAACGTAGCCGCAGGCGCTAACCCTATGGAACTGAAAAAAGGTATCCAGGGCGCTGTAGACGTTGCAGTCAGCGAGATAGGCAGACTGGCAAAGCCTGTTGAAACCAAAGAATCCGTTGCTCAGGTAGCAGCTGTTTCCGCTGCCGACGAAGAGATAGGCAGCCTGATCGCCGAAGCTATGGAAAAGGTAGGAAAAGACGGCGTCATCACTGTAGAAGAGTCCAAGAGCATGGGAACTACCCTTGAAGTAGTGGAAGGTATGCAGTTCGACAGAGGCTACCTTTCAGCCTACATGGTATCCGACACTGAAAAGATGGAAGCCGTTATGGAAAATCCTTTCATTCTCATAACAGATAAGAAGATTTCCAACATTCAGGACCTCGTTCCTATTCTGGAACAGGTTATGCAGCAGGGCCGCAGACTTCTCATCATCGCTGAAGATATCGAAGGCGAAGCTCTTGCAAACCTGGTAGTCAACAAGCTGAGAGGCGTTATCGACGTAGTAGCAGTTAAAGCTCCTGCTTTCGGCGACAGAAGAAAAGCTATGCTTGAAGATATAGCTATCCTGACAGGCGGTACAGTCATCGCCAGCGACCTCGGATACGAGCTGAAAGAAGTTACTGTAGATATGCTGGGAACTGCCGCTACAGTTAAAGTCGATAAAGAAAACACAGTTATCGTAAGCGGCGCAGGCAGCAAGGAAGACGTAAAGGCAAGAATCAACAGCATCAAATCCCAGATCGAAGAGACCACTTCAGACTTTGATAAAGAGAAGCTTCAGGAAAGACTTGCCAAGCTGTCAGGCGGAGTTGCCGTCATCAAGGTCGGCGCAGCCACTGAGACTGAGCTTAAAGAACGCAAGCTGAGAATAGAGGATGCTCTCAACTCAACTAAGGCAGCCGTTGAAGAAGGTATCGTTTCCGGAGGCGGAGTAGCTCTCGTAAATACCATCGGAGCTGTATCAGATTATGTAAAGACTCTTTCCGGCGACGTTAAGACAGGTGCGCTCATCATCGAAAGAGCTCTGGAAGAGCCTGTACGTCAGATTGCTGAAAACGCAGGTATCGAAGGCAGCGTAGTCGTAGCGGAAGTTAAGAAGAGCGAGGCTGGAATCGGCTTCAACGCCGCTACTGAAGAATACGTCAACATGATAGATGCTGGAATCGTCGACCCTGCCAAGGTTACAAGGTCAGCGCTCCAGAACGCAGCTTCAGCTTCAGCCATGCTGCTGACGACAGAGGCCGGCATTGTTGACATCAAGGAACCTGCACCTCCTGTAGCAGCTCCTCAGATGGGCGGCATGGGCGGCATGATGTAGCCAGTTCGGGCGAGATACAAAAAAATATACAAAACGGATGGCCTTTTGACCATCCGTTTTTTAGTGCAAAAAATGAAAAAAGCAAGGAAAAATTAGTCGATTTCACTACCGGTTCGATTTCTGAAATTAGTTGAAATTCACTGGTTTAAAACCCTTGTCAAGAAAGATAAAATAGTATAAAATATTTAGAATATAAGGAGGAAGACAAAATGGCATACTACTTTGACGAACCATCAAGAACATTTAACGAATATCTTCTTGTGCCGGGATACTCCAGCAAGGAATGCAGAGTCGAGAATGTTTCTCTCAAGACTCCGATAACCAAGTTTAAAAAAGGCGAAGAACCTAAGATTACTATGAATATTCCATTGGTTTCCGCCATAATGCAGGCTGTTTCAGACGACAAAATGGCAGTCGCACTGGCGAAAGAAGGTGGAATATCTTTTATTTTTGGCTCACAGACCATAGAAAACCAGGCCGCCATGATCAGAAGAGTCAAATCGCATAAGGCAGGTTTCGTGACCAGCGACTCAAATTTGAGACCTGACCAGACACTGGCCGACGTGCTGGAACTCAAGGCGAGAAAAGGACACAGCACCATAGCCATAACGGATGACGGAACGGCTGAGGGCAAGATACTCGGACTTGTGACAAGCCGCGATTACCGTGTAAGCCGCATGGACATAGACACAAAGATAAGCGAGTTTATGACTCCGTTTGAGAAGCTCATATACGGAAAGACCGGAATTTCTCTCAGCGAAGCCAACGACATACTTTGGGACAATAAGCTCAACGCACTGCCGATAATTGACGAAAATCAGAGGCTGACTCATTTTGTTTTCCGCAAAGACTACGATTCGCACAAGTCCAACCCAAATGAAATTTTGGACGAGCATAAGAGATACATCGTCGGCGCCGGCGTAAACACCAGGGACTATGAAGAAAGAATCCCGGCTCTGATTGAAGCAGGTGTGGACGTGCTCTGCCTCGACAGCTCAGAGGGGTACAGCCAGTGGCAGGGAGATACCATAGCCTGGGTACGTGAAAGATACGGAGATTCGGTCAAGATAGGAGCCGGAAACGTGGTTGACGGCGAAGGCTTCAGATATCTTGCCGAAGCAGGCGCAGATTTCGTCAAGATCGGAATCGGCGGAGGCTCTATCTGCATAACCAGAGAGCAGAAAGGCATCGGCAGAGGACAGGCTACTGCCGTCAGGGAAGTGGCCGCTGCAAGAGATGAATATTTCAAGGAAACAGGCGTCTACGTGCCTATATGCTCCGACGGCGGAATCGTCTATGACTATCACATGACGCTGGCTCTTGCCATGGGTGCCGATTTCATAATGCTGGGAAGATATTTCGCGCGTTTCGATGAATCTCCGACCAACAAGCTCAACGTGAACGGAAATTACGTCAAGGAATATTGGGGAGAGGGCTCCAGCAGGGCCAGAAACTGGCAGCGTTACGATCTCGGAGGAGACCCTCGCATGAAATTTGAAGAAGGTGTTGACTCATACGTCCCTTATGCCGGTTCCCTGCACGACAATGTGAACCTTTCACTGACCAAAGTCAAATCCACCATGTGCAACTGCGGCGCGCTCAGCATAAAGGAACTGCAGGAAAAAGCCAAGCTGACGCTGGTTTCCGCAACTTCCATCGTAGAGGGCGGCGCCCACGACGTAATACTGAAAGACACGTCCAACAACGTGATCAAGTAAGCCGGCCGTGCAGCCGTGCTGCAGCATGCATAACGAAATAAAACACATAGAAAATAGCGGGCGAAACCTTGATCAAGCGCCCGATATATAGGGAGGTAAATTATGGACAGCAACAAACGCCCTGAAAACATGGAGCGTATCAATACGCCTCAGCTGGCGGAAGCTTTCATAGCTGAGCAGGTGGAGGCGATAAAAAAACAGGTGGGAGATAAGAAAGTTCTCCTCGCCCTTTCCGGCGGCGTTGATTCGTCGGTAGTGGCAGCTCTTTTGATCAAAGCCATCGGCCGCCAGCTGGTGTGCGTTCACGTAAACCACGGACTTCTGAGAAAAGGTGAACCGGAACAGGTCGTAGAGGTTTTCCGCAATCAGATGAACGCAAATCTTGTGTACGTAGATGCGGTGGACCGCTTCCTGGATAAGCTGGCAGGTGTCGAAGAGCCTGAAACAAAGCGCAAGATCATAGGCGCAGAGTTTATCAGAGTCTTCGAAGAAGAAGCTCGCAAGCAGGACGGAATTGAATTCCTAGCGCAGGGAACTATCTATCCTGATATCCTGGAAAGCGACGGAGTAAAGGCTCACCATAACGTGGGAGGACTCCCTGAGGATTTGCAGTTTGAGCTGGTTGAACCTGTGAAACTGTTATATAAAGACGAGGTTCGCGTAGTCGGAAAAGCTCTGGGTCTGCCTGACAGCATGGTTTATCGCCAGCCTTTCCCTGGACCGGGACTTGGCGTAAGGTGCACAGGCGCAATCACCAGGGACCGCTTGGAAGCAGTGCGGGAAGCCGACGCTATCGTAAGGGAAGAGATCGGCAAGATGGAATCCCTGCCGTGGCAGTATTTTGTAGCTGTTCCTGACCTCAAATCGACAGGCATCAAGGACGGCAAGAGATACATGGGCTGGGCCGCTGTCATCAGAGCTATTAACACGGTGGACGCAGTGACCGCCGAATCGGTGGAAATACCGTTTGACATGCTTTGCCGCATGCGCGACCGCATAATCGCTGAAGTTCCGGGAATCAACAGGGTTCTCTGGGATATTTCCAACAAGCCGGTTTCGACGATTGAGTGGGAATAAGCAACGCCGCCGAAAACTCATGCATATATTGAGTTTTCGGCTTTTTTGCATGCATGCTGTCTCAAGAGCAGCGATATATGATATAATTATAAGCAAACAAGCGCATCGCAGTTCCAAGCCGAGGGGCTTTTCCATGAAAAAATTATTTACCGCAATTAAAAAACATGATCTCGATACGGTCAAAAAAATACTTGAAGATAAACCATCGCTCATAAGCTGCACTGCAAAGGCGCCGCCCAAAAGCGACGACGGAAAATCCCTGCTGCAGGTCGCCATCAAGGACGGGACGGCAGAAATCGCCGATTATCTGCTCGATAGAGGAGCAGACGTCGATTTTATGGAAGACGAAGATTGCATCAGCGGCTGGAGAATGCCGGTCATACAGGATGCGCTTTCAAACGCGGTCATGAAGACGAGATGGTGCTCGACAGACTTTCAGGGAAATGAAAGAGTGCAGCATACGAAAGAAGAAAGCGACGGGGCTTTCGCACTTCTGAAGCGAATGATTTCAATGGAAGCGAAGCTGGATGTTTCCGACAGCTATGGCAATATAACGATGGAAATAGCGGAGCTGCAGGCATCTCAGATACTGCCTCTTTATGATGCCAGGACGCAAGGGTATACGTTGAAAAGAAAGATAACCGAGGACCTGCGAAGCGATTTAGAGCGTATTTTCAGCCTGTTATTTGAAAATAGCCTGACGAGCAATGTAAAAATATACAATTCTGAAATGACGATAAGGGAATTTTATTCCCAAAAGCCTGTGTCAGAATTCTTAGAAGGTCGTGCGGCCGGGCGTTGAATAGGAGTAAATATGAACGGCAAGGCAAAAGAAAAGATAGAAGAAGAGACAACAGCGGAAGAAAATACTTTTTCAGTCAACGTATTTTTAGGAAAAGACAAAGTCATAAGACTCGTTCCCGGGGCAAAGAGCAGTTTGGCGCCTTATTATGTTCCTCTGCCGGCTGGCCTAGAAGTACCTTATGATGCAGGCCCGGAAAAAATCGGAAATGCATATTTGAAAGCCGCCGGCACAGCTTTGGCTCACTTTGGCGAAAAACTGGATATGAGGACGGCGAAGCCTAAATATGTTTCGTTCAAAGGCTTTAAGTCTCAGAAACAATTCGATTTACAGCACTTCTGCTTTTCATCGTTTTGCATCGGCGGCAAAATAAAATTTACTTTTCTGCCATGGCATAAAAAAGGATTCTGTCTATTTAAAGATGATATAAAG
>PPYF01385403.1_pt1 | contig 20586 bp, 20 predicted proteins | sample 1559871 | NCBI WGS metagenome assembly PPYF01 (sample SAMN08240021, study PRJNA423297) | Human gut metagenome, whole genome shotgun sequencing project. | reverse complement strand
CTGTATTTCAAAGACTCACATAGCTCGCTATGCTCGTCTTTGAAATACAACAATCTGCTTCGCGATAAATGTAAAATCGACTCAAGCTAATTTATAGAACACCCCTAAAACGACAGGTTGCAACCGATGCCGTAAGAAGAAGGCGTTCGGCCAGGAAGTCCGTTGCCGTTGTTGATCACAGCCGGTTCCAGACGCATGCTGAGGTCGGGCGAGATGTCGAAGACCGAGAGTTGCGCATCGACATAAGCGTCGATGACAGAAAGGATATAGACCCCAATGAAGCAGAAGGCGCTCAGGTCGCGATAGCGGCGGTAATAGTCCTTCTTGCGCTTGAAGATATTTTTGAATCGGTCTTCGCGCCCCGTGATGTCATATCGTGGCGGCAACATGTCCAGATAGCTGTTGGTGTTGGGGTCGTCGTCCATGATGTCGAGGTAAGCCTGCGAATAGTCGCGATACATCTGCTGGTTCCATTTGAAGGCATAAGTGCAACCGAGGAATCCGCCGTAGAAAAATGGGAGTTTCCAATATTTCCGGTTGTAGATCTGTCCAGCGCCAGGAAACACGAGCGAAAGCCACAAGGCCCGCTTGGGATCTGGCACGAATTTCGGCCGCACCTTCTTTCGCATCTTGGCCGTGGCATTGAGAATGGAATCATTGACGTTGCGCAAGCGTGCCGTGTCAACAGCCGTTGGGTGTGCGGCAGCGGCCGCTCTCACGCCATCGGCGGTCGGCGCCACCGTATCGGCCACCACGACGGCCTCTTCCAACTTCAAGGTGTCGATATGTTCGGCCATCGGAGACAGCCCAACGCAGAGCCCCCCGTTTTCAACATTGCCCGCGTCGCTACTGGCAGGCAGCGGCACCGACGGATGCAGACAGGCGCCTGCGGCAGCCGGCAGTCCTGCAAGAAGGACCGATGCGATGAAAAATCTGGCTAATGAAATCTTCACCATAAATAATTTCTAATTGACGGAAAACAAGCAGGCGGCAATTGCAGCAACATTCTGGAAAGCCTTCCAAACGTTGCCTCGCCCCTCTGCCGATAGAGCCATCAGTTGTTTTGTCCTTTGATTTTGTCGAATAGGCTGATGATGCGTTCCAACTCCTCTTCAGAAGCAAACGGGATGCTGATTTTCCCCTTGCCCTGCGTGGAGCAAGTCATCTGCACCTTCGTCTGGAAGAAATCAGACAAGCGCGTTTTCAAGATATTAAACTCCTCCGGCAGCCGCTTATTGCTGCGGTCGGTGAGCTGATGGCGGCCGCTTTTAACGGTTTCGCCGTTGTTGAGCGCCTTGACCATGTCTTCCACCTGGCGAACAGAATAGCCCTTCTCCTTGATTTCGTTGAAAAGCTTCACCTGGAGCGACGGTTTTGCGAGTCCCAGCAAGGCACGCGCATGTCCCTGGTCAATTTCCTTGTTTTGCAAAGCCACCTGCACCTGTGCCGGCAATTTCAGCAGTCGCAGATAATTGGCGATGGTGGCGCGGTTTTTCCCCACCTTCTCCGAGAGCCGGTCTTGCGTGAGCGCATACTGCTCGATGAGATTCTGGTAGGCCAAAGCGATTTCAATGGCGTTGAGATCCTCGCGCTGTATGTTTTCAACCAGCGCCATCTGCATCATGTTCTCGTCGTCAGCCGTGCGGATATATGCCGGAATAGTGTCCAATCCGGCCAACTGCGAAGCCCGCCAGCGCCGTTCTCCGGCAATGATCTGATAGAAGCCGTCGTCCATCTTTCGGAGCGTGATGGGCTGGATGATACCAATCTGTCGGATGCTTTCGGCCAGTTCCTCCAAGGCGGCGGGGTCAAATTCCCTGCGCGGTTGGTTGGGGTTGGCCTGAATGCTACCGATGGGCACTTCGTTGATGGACGAAGAACCGCTCGTATGCACCTCCTCCGTTGAGATGAGCGCATCGAGTCCACGTCCGAGAGCTGGAAATTTCTTATGTACAGCCATGTTTGTTTATTGTCAGAGAATCTGGAAATCGAAAAACACATTTTCTAAGGACAGCCATGAAGCTCAAGCCCACCAAAGGGTAGCCCTGCAACAGTCTGCAACAGGAAGGACACACGCGGCGTTCCTCTCCTGCCCTGTCCCAATAGCAACATCCCCCACCCCGACACTGCACGAGTGACGCCGTGGAGGATTTAGTATTTAGCAATGGCAAGTCGTCAAGACCTTGCAACCATTGCTTACGCATTCTTCTTGATGATTTCCTTAGCCAGCGCCAAATGGTTTTTGGCGCCTGTTGATTCAGCATCATAGAGAATGGCAGGAAGTCCGTGGCTTGGCGCCTCCGAAAGTTTCACGTTGCGCTGGATGACCGTTCTGAACACCAATTCCTGGAAGTGTCGTTTCACCTCGTCATAGATTTGGTTGGCCAGACGCAGTCGCGAGTCGTACATCGTGAGCAGGAATCCTTCGATTTCCAATTCCGGATTTAGTTTTTTCTTGATTATCTTGATGGTGTTGAGCAACTTGCTGATACCTTCCAATGCGAAATATTCACACTGCACAGGGATGATCACCGAGTCGGCAGCAGTCAGCGCATTCACCGTGATGAGCCCCAAAGAAGGCGAACAGTCGATGAGGATGTAGTCATACTCGCTCTTGAGCGGCGTCAACAGTTTTTTGAACACATATTCACGTCTGTCGAGATTGAGCATCTCCACCTCTGCTCCGACGAGGTCGATGTGCGAAGGCACGATGTCAAGGCGCTCGATGTCTGTCGTGTAAATAGCCTCGCGAATATCGGCTTGTCCAACGAGACATTCGTAAACCGAACAGTCAATCTGGCTCAAGTCGACGCCAAGGCCGGAAGAGGCATTGGCCTGCGGGTCTGCGTCAACGAGCAGCACTTTCTTTTCGAGTGTTGCCAGCGATGCAGCCAAGTTCATGGAGGTCGTCGTTTTGCCGACGCCACCCTTTTGGTTTGCTAATGCAATGATTTTGCCCATAGTTTTCAAATAGCAAGCCTTCTGAAAGGCTCTATGATTCTGCAAAGGTAACAAATTTTCTCCGAACTGCCCTGCTTTATACTTTTTTTCGTACTTTTGCGTAGCACTTCGCCACCCCGCCGCAAAGCGCGGAGAAAACGGATTAAAGCGCAGCGACACCGGTGGCCTGCACTGAATATAAGTAAGTAATGGTAAGTAGGCAACCATATCACTTCATCCCGAACAACCCAAACAAAATGTCCAGACCCTATATTCTCATCTCCAACGACGACGGCGTGCAGGCACGCGGCATCAACTTCCTGATTGAAACGCTACGCCCCATTGCCGACCTGCTGGTGGTGGCGCCCGACTCGCCTCGCTCTGGTTTCGGATGTTCCATCACATCTGCGGCCCCCATCCACTACAAGAAACTGCACGAAGAGCCGGGACTGACGGTGTGCTCCTGCACCGGCACGCCAGTCGACTGCGTGAAACTCGCGCTCAACCTGCTCATCGACCGCCGCCCCGACCTCATCATCGGCGGCATCAACCACGGCGACAACTCGTCGGTCAACACGCACTATTCTGGAACGATGGGCGTGGCAACGGAAGGCGCATTGCAGGGCTATCCCTCGGTGGCGTTCTCGCTCTGCGACCACCGCGAAGATGCCGATTTCACGCCGCTGGCATCATACATCGTTGACCTCGTCTTTAAGTCCATCGCCCTCGGCATGCCGCCTTTCACTTGCCTGAATGTCAACTTCCCGAAGGCCAATAAATTCAAGGGGGTGCGCATCTGCCGCATGGCACACAGCCGCTGGCAACACGAACTGGCACGCCGAAAGCATCCTTACGGCGCCGACTATTTCTGGCTGGTGGGCGACTGCGAGGAACTGGAGCCGGAAGCCACCGACACCGACCGCTGGGCCTTGGCACACGGATATGTGGCCATCACGCCGACCAACCTCGACGTGACGGACTACGAACTGCTGAATGTTTTGAAGCAGACGTTCTAACACAGATTCATAAACCCTGATGCTGATACACAAGATACATAAAGAGGGCATCCTAACACTATTCTGTTTTAGGACGCCCTCTTTTTCCTTTTAACTTCTAAATAGTCATAGTCAAAAATGTACACACCCCCATTCACCATATCAGCAGCAGCTATTAACAAAATAGCCGACATATCACGTTTGATAGAGCGTTATGCCATTCGCATGGAGCAGGAGGATGCTCTGTTGCTGCGCAAAGCCAACAAGATAAAGACCATTCACAGCTCACTTGCCATTGAAGGTAACACCCTCAACGAAGATCAGGTGCGCGACATTGTGAACGGTAAGACAGTCGTGGCTCCTCTGCGCGAGATACAGGAGGTGAAAAATGCCATTGCCACTTACGAGCAGTTCCCACACCTCAACCCATTCAAAGAAAAAGACCTGCTACGTGCGCATGGCATCATGATGCAGGCACTGGTTGACAATGCTGGACATTATAGGCCTGGCAATGTTGGTGTATTCTCAGAGACGGGTTGCGTACATATAGCACCACCTGCCGACCGCGTGCCGCTACTCATGAGCGACCTCTTTGACTGGCTGAACCATAGTAAGGATCATTTGCTGGTGCGTTCGTGTGTTTTCCATTACGAGTTTGAGTTCATTCATCCCTTTGCCGATGGTAACGGACGCATGGGCCGCTTGTGGCAATCGCTCATATTGAGCAAGCTACACCCCGTGTTTGAACACGTACCTGTTGAAAACATGGTGCACGACAATCAGTTAGCATACTACGATGCCATAACCGCCAGCACCAATGGAGCAGATTCGGGACCTTTCATTGATTTTATGCTTGGTGAAATACTCAAAACGCTTGAATTACACAAAGGGGATCCAAAACAAAATATTCCCAATAAAGTTCCCAATAAAGTTCCCAATAAAGTTCCCAATAAACTATTGGATGCTTTCCCGAATCTACCAGAAGGCGTATGGGAATTGTACACCCAAATCAAGCAAAACCCACGCATAACCATTGCCCAAATGGCGGAAGCCTTATCCGTTAGCGACCGCATGGTAAAAAAACACCTTGCCGTGTTGAAAGGAAACGGACTGGTAGCACGCATTGGAAGCAACAAAACTGGATACTGGGAAATCCAAAAAATATAAACTATTTTTTAACACCTACTTATATCTATTAATAGAGAAACTAAAGGTTGCGCCATCCCGTCATTCCACATTGATGCTTTCATTCTGAAAGCTACATTGATGGCAAAGTGGACCACGGAAAAGGAATTTGACCATCCAAGTACCAGACAAAAAGGTGTCACGACAAATGTCCAAGTAAGCACTATCAAACTCACTGATAGACAGCGTAAAATTCTTGAGGCAATAAAAAATAACACAACTAATGTCCAAGTAAATGTCCAAGTAAACGACCAAGTAAATGTCCAGAAATTAGCCACTCTGTTGGGCTTTTCAGAAAAGGCCATAAGACGTGATCTCTATGTTCTGCGTGACATGAATCTCATCCATTATATTGGAAGTGATAAAACTGGGCATTGGGAGGTAACAAACAAAACTAACCAGTAGAACTCATACGTATCAATAATGAACAACGAAAACCACGAAGGCTACGTTTACATACTGACCAACCCATCCTTTCGTGAGGATTGGGTAAAAATTGGCAAGAGTTCGCGTCCTGTAGACGTGCGATCAAAGGAACTCGACAATACTGCTGTACCCTTGCCTTTTGAGATTTATGCCACTCTAAAGACTGCGAAATTCAACAAGGTTGAGAAACAGATTCATAAGCAGATTGACCGTCTGACCGACCTACGAATCCGTCAGAACCGAGAGTTTTTCAATATTGCACCTTCTGTAGCCTTGGATATCATGCGTGATATTGCCGACTTGCTTGATGATAGCGAACTTGCTGTTTACGTGGATGGCAAACCGGTCATCAGTAAGAGCAAGGAAGAGGACAAAAAGATAGAAGCTGACAGCAAGGAAAAGGAACGTAGAACACAGAAACCTGCTTTCAAATTCCATATGATTGGCTTGAAGGTCGGTGATACCATTGTTTTCGATGAGCTAAACCTGCCCGTCACTATAGCATCGGATGATAAGGTGGAATACAAAGGCCGCCTCTGGTCACTCTCAGCCTTCACCCGTGAGTTTTTGCCTGAAGATAAGCAAAACACTTCGGGAGCCTACCAAGGTCCTAAGTACTTTAGTTACAAGGGTAAAACATTATATAAATTGAGGCAAGAATCTGACGAGTAGTTTAAGTAATAGTGAAAGAATAAGTTGAGCATTTTTGACCTACAGAAAGCAAATGCTGCTTCACATACTAAGAAACTTGACTACACTTTCCGTTCTCGGGGAGAACGCAAGTTCTTCCATTGAAGCGAAAAAGCCATGTGTTCACATTGAACGTGAAGACAATCCTACAAAGCAGGTTCGTCGTTATGGCTTTACTGCTGGTTTGAAGATAAGTGCATTAAGAACTTTGAGCACCTTTATATTTACGACACCTTTTATCCTGTAGAACAGAACGATACCCTTTCCTTAGTCATCGATTCGCGGCCGCTGGTAGCATTACCCTCGGCCGCGAGTAGCATTACCTTCGGCCGCGAGTAGCGCTACCGGCGGCCGCGAATCGATAACTTGTTATGCTTTTCAGGAAGACTGGCAAGGCTTTTCAGTAAACGGACGTTGCGGCGGGAGATAGTGCCCCCTTATCTCCTGCCACAGTTCCCCGTTTTTCGCTTCTGCCGCTGCATGGAGCGATGCGCGAACATGTGGCGAAGGTCTGGGGCGAAGCACTGTAGCTCACTTTGCTCGCAAAGTGAGCTACAGTGCTGGCGCCGCAACAGACGATTGTGTGGGCCAGCGCTAATCTCCACCGCGAGGGCGCTGCCTAAGCCCCCCCCTTCGGGCCTGCGTTCAACCTTTGGCAGCCAAAGGAGAAGCCTGCACATAGGTGCGGGCACCGAGTTCTTTGTCGAGCATGTAAAGGCCGTAGCCGTTGCCCTGAATCATTTTGAGGTTGTCGATGATGTTTTGGGCGTTTTCCTCTTCCTCCACCTGTTCGTCGACAAACCATTTCAGCATGCTCTGCGTAGCATAGTCGTTCTCGGCCGTTGTCAGGGCAAAGAGGTTGTTGATGAGCGACGTGACCTTCTGCTCGTGGGCCAATGTGGCTTCAAAGACGGCAAGGGGCGATTCCCATGTGGTCGGCACGGCCTCGATGGGCTTTAGCTCGACGCGGCCGCCGCGCTGGATGATGTAGTTGAACATGATTTTGGCATGGTCTTGCTCCTCCTGGAATTGCACTTCAAACCAGTTTCCCATTCCAGGATTACCATTGGCATGGGCATAGGCTGCCATAGAGAGATAAAGATAAGCCGACCACAATTCGGCATTGATTTGCGCGTTGAGCGCAGCTTCTACTTTTGGATTCAACATTGTTTTTGATGTATTTAGTTAATTATGAGATGTTTGTATATTCGAATTAAAACCCTATTCTGTAGCCAATTCCCATTAAGTATATATAGACCTGCTCCATAAGGCTTCTCATTCTCCTTTCGTCATCAATCACACGCAGTTTGATTCCGCATTTCTCGCAAAAATCCTTCATGATGCTCGCCGTCAATTCGTCGTTCACCTCAATGGCAACAGGGAGACAATTCACCGTTTCAATCAGATATTCTCCAAATTCCGTCAGCATGTCCGAACTGTTGTTGGGAAACCTTTGGCCGATGACGGGCTTAAGAGCAACTCCGTCCTGGTCTTCACAGCTGGAGAGAAGGAGAATGCCAAAGCGATTTTCTTCTGCCATTTCTGCAACTTCTATCGATATGGCCCTGCACTGCACCGCGAAATTCGGATGCTTCTTTATTGACTTAAACTTGCGTGCGATTTGCTCATCCTCGAACGGCACCGTGGGGAAACTCGGCGCAGAGGAAGCTGGCATCACAAATTGCGAGAAGAGGAAACTGCCGTCGGCCTGCCGCTCAAGCATCGGAATTTTTCGGCCGCCTTTCTCGGGCGGATAACTGCCAGGCTTGGCAAAGCCCATTGCTATCGGATCCTCTGTCTTCATGCGGAGGGCAAGGGCCGTGGCGGCATCCAGCGTCTCTGTTGCCCACGCCTGTTCTTCGGGATCAGAGATGGGCGTATCCATCTTGCAGGGACGCATGCACAAGAATTCGGGGTAGCCACGTGAACGGCGGATTTTCAGTCCGTTGGCCTTGGCATACGCCTGTATCTCCGCCTTATATTCCGGAAAATGCAGCATCGACGCATTTTCAAAAGTACAATTGATGTGGTTAAACAACATTTTCGTAGACATAATGTCTATGGCAGACTCTCTACTCATGCGCAACGAGTTGAAATAGGAAGAAAGTCCTTCTGCTCCTTTATACATGCCCAACGCTAAGTATTCACCTTTGTTTCCCATCACAGCACAATAAACCATCTCCCCGTCGGGGAGTTTCACCACGAACAGCTGCGATTCTCTCAGACGCTTCCACAATTCTGTATCCCGAAAGCGCAAAGCCGCTCCAATCAAATTATCTTGTAGCATAGGCAAGTTTTTAGAAGTGTTATTTGCAGGCTAATTTACAATTAAAAATCAGAATCCCTCCTATTTTCCCGATAGAAAATGGTTACTTCCACGCTCCTTCCTTCATAAAGAGGCATCATCCATTGGTTTCACGACCGGGGAAAAGAAAATATAAAACACATTCAAATTATGAGAACCATTTTCAACACCATTCTGCTGGGCGGGGCATTGGCCCTGTGCAGCTGCGACAAGGACGACGACACTTACACCGAACTGCCACAACCGCCCGCCAGCAAAGTGACGCAACCTGTCTTCGACAAAAACCTGACCACGACGACGAGGGAGGACGTGTCGTTTAGATGCCGATTTAAGGACGGCGGCGACAAACTGAACAACATCAGCTGCACCGTTCACTGGCGCACCTATTCCTCGAAACCGACGAAGACGCCAACGGCTTCCGACATGACGCGCCACGAAGCCATGCGCACGTATGCAAGCACATCATCAAGCACCACATTCGACAAAACCCACACAGGCTTCAACGGAGGCACTTTTGTCTATTATTATTTTGAATGCAGAAATTCAAAATATACCACCAAGACAAATATGACTTACACGATTGTGAAGAGATAACTTGCCTCGCAGAACCTTCCGAAGAACCTGTGGCGGGTTTTGTTTTAAGTGATGATGAAAAAAGAAGGAGACCATGAGTTGGCCGCACCGACAAACTGCTTTGTCAAGCGCCAATTCATGGTCTCCTGTTTTGTTTCTCCCGCACGGGAGGTCTTCGGCGTGTGTGTGTTGGGGCAGCAGGACTTGGAATCCCGCTGCAGGTTTTCAGGTTGCCTTCTCCCTGTTCACTCTCTCCTCGAAAAATCCGGCGGCATAATCAAGTGCCTGCACCACCCGCGCCACGACTTCACCAACGCAATGGTTTTCGAAGACATGGAAGTCATAGTTGATGGCCACAGCGCCGTTTTCCAACGTCATGGCTTTGACGAAACGCACACTGCGGTTGGTGGCGTTGACGGCATCCGACAATTGCGCCACACCGCAGCCGCGACGGAGAGCGAGATGGGGAATGCAAATGCGTGCCATATCGGCCCGGGGAGACGGAAGGTAGAGATAGTGGCGCTGGTTGAACATGAAATGCCAACCTGCAGGCAACACCCTGTCTACGCGGCCGTAACGGCAGCGGATTTCCTCTATGATATGTTTTTGTACGTTGTTCATGATGCTATGGTGCGTTAGGGAAATTGCCAGAAAGTGCTGGCGTGTCTGTGGAGCCTGTTGTTTCATCTGCTTTGCATAGGACTCTTCTACTTGGTTTATGAGGCAGAAGGGCGTAAAGTAACCCATCCGCGCTCCCCTTTCGCACAGGGCGTTCCTTTTCGCGCTTTGTTCGTTCAACATATCCGCCCAACCATCAGTCGAGCATCACGAAGGCCGCCCAATAATAAGGCTCTTTATATTTCTCTCGCACCACCTTCTTGGCGGCTTCAAACGCCTTACGCTTGTCGCTTTGGGCGCCGTTTTTCAGGAGATGCTCATAGAATGCAGTCATGAAATCCTGGGTGGCCTTGTCCTTGACCGCCCACAGCGACATCACGATGGTGCCGACGCCGGCCTTCTTGAAGGCACGCTGGAGTCCGTAAAGTCCCTCGGCCGTGGCGCGGCCCTGTCCTGTCTGGCAGGCCGACAACACCACCATCTCCGTGCCGCGCAAGTCCATCCGCGCGATGTCTTCTGCCTGCAAGATGCCAGAGAGCACACCGCCCGGCAGCGGTTTGCCGAGCCACGCATGGTTGCAGCCGGAAAAGACGAGACCAGAAAGCAACATGGCATCGTCGTAGCCTTTGAGATAATCCACCTTGGCGGCCTCGAGCGGCGTGTAATAAAAACCATGGGTGGCGATGTGGAGCAAACGGGGCGCACGGCCGTGAAGGTGGAGGAAGGATTCCTCCGTTCCGTTGTTGCCAGAAAGCAACGAGACGTCCCAATGTCCGGCACGCAGACTGGAGGCAATGGCACGCGCCTCTTTTTCCGTTCCCGGCAAATTCCTATAGACGGAATCTCCACGAAGCAGGCCGCCACGCTCGGCAAGTAGGCCAGAGAGATCATATTGCTTTGCCTTTTCCTGCATGGCAAGCAAATCCATGTCGTAGTTCAATCCACCATAGACCACCGCCGTTTTCGCAGCATAGGCCTTCGGTGCCTGCTTCCGTCCGAGCAGTTCGCGTGCCGATGAGAGGCGAACGAAATTGTAATGGTCGCCGAGGAGCGAACCGTCGGCAAGGGGCAACGACTCCAATGCCACGCGGAAGAGCAGTTGCGAGGGAACGTAATAAACCGTTGCACCCTCTGCCACCTGCCCTTTCAAGGGTTCCCAAAGCAACTTCAACACGTCGGGGGCGAAATCTTCATCATAGAAAAAGTCGGGCCGCGCGATGTTGAGAGAATCCATCTGGCTTTCGGCAAAGAGCGGTTTCAAGAGCGGATGTTGCTGGTTTTTCTGAACGACGAAGGCGGCATATTTGCGCCCGTTTGTCTTGGTGACGAAATCCGTGAAGTCAATCAGCACCTCTCCCGGTGCCAACGCCTGCCGAACGCGCTGATAGTCGGCCTCCATAAACGCAGCCATGTCGCGCCACCCCTGGCAGCGCGTTGCCAACTGGGCCTCCAAATGCGATGTTTGTTTCGCGAGATGCAACAGGCTGTCGGCAGAAGCCGTGCCTTTCTCCTTCAAGGTTTTCATCTGGCTCTTCATCAAGGAGAGCTTCCGATAGTCGCGCAGATTTTCCGCATTTCCCTCACGCTTCAGGAAGTCATAGAGCGAGCGTTCGGAATCGAGCAAGAAAGCCTTCGAGAGCACCAAGGCATCGTAACACGCCGTTGTGAAAGGCGTCTGATTCTGATTGATTTTCAAAGCATAGGGCGTCATGTTCGTGAGGAGCATAGAAAGGGGACTCCAAAAGGCTTCGCGCTCCGATTGGCTCATCAGCGGAATGCGCCGTTTCAACACCTCACGCAAGCGCTGCGCCGCCGCGACATAATCGTTGCAGCCCGCTTCAAAATGCCCCGCAAAACCTTCAGCATTGGCCAGAAAGATTTGTGCGGTGAGCGTTTTCACATCGTCGTTGCCATATAGCGCCGCCATGTTTTTTGCATACGCCCGATAGTGGGTTTCGGAATCGGCATGTCGGCCCATCTTGTGCTCCATACCGGCAATGAGGCCCATGAGCACCACGCGCTCGGCATCGGCCGAGGGATATTTGGCGGCCAGGATGGCATCGGCCTTCTGATAGTTGGCCAAGGCGGCTTCGTGTTCTTCAAAACTGGAATGACACAAGCCGCGCAGACGATACAACGAGGCCTGCTGCCTGGGTTCCTGCATCTGCTGGATGTTGGCAAAGAGACGATCAACGGCCGCCATACATTGCTGGCGGTCGCCCTTCATGCGATAGATTTCAGCCAAGGACATATAGGGCATGTTGTAGTTGACATCGCCCCTCGGCATGATTTTCTGAAATTCAACGATGTTTTTCTTGGCATATTCCAAGGCCTCGTCGAAACGCTGGGAGAGCTTGTACAGGGACAGCAACTGGGTATAGACCTCGTTTTTGTTGCCTGCTGTCGCACAGATGCCTGTGCCCTCAGCCATCTCCTTCGCGCTCAAGAGCCAGCGCTCTGCCGTCCGATAGTCCTTGCGTTGGAAAGCCTGGGTGCCTCTGGCATAATAGTAGGCAAATTTCATGGACTCGTTGGAGGAAATGTCAACGAGCGAATCCATACTTAAGGCATACTGCCGCGCGGCCTCATCATCGCCCATCTGGGCATAGTTTTTCTCCAGCAGCGCCAATATATCCATCTGAATGTCGGACAAACCGGCGCTCTTCGCTACGGCCAAGGCTCGCTGGAGTTCAGCGACGGCACCCGTGAAATCTTCGGTATATTCCAAACAACTGGCCATACGCTTCAGGGAAGAGATGACGTCGCTCTTCTTGCCGTTTTTCTGGAAGCCCTCAAAGGCCTTCCGGTAGCAAACCATCGCCTCGCCGTATTCCTGCTGCTTTTCGTGTTCCGCGCCTTCAAAATAATACGAGAGAGGGATTTTTGGCAGGAGATATTTCGCCACGGTGGCATCGGCATACGGTGCCACTTCCTCGAAAATGCCACGCGCCCGGGGATAGTCTTTGCTGGCTTTTTTCATATAACGGCTGCCATAAAGATAGCCGTTGTAAGCATACAATGCGCCTATCTCCGTCCGCTCTTTCTTCGTGAGGCGCCCCTGCAGGAGCTTCTTGGCCAGCAGATAGCCCTCTTCATAACGCTCCAATTTACGGTAACAGCTGCAGGCCATTGTCTGGCTGATGACGTACGTTTGGCGTTCTGCCTCACTGCGTTGCTGCACGGTGTTGCGCCCAACTTCCAAAAAGGCTTTAAGGGCCTCAGCGTTTTTCTTGGATTTTTCGAGCGCAAAAGCCTCGTTCATCTTGTCCACCACTGCGGCCTCGCTGAGGTGCTGCGCTGCAGAAGGAAGCGGCACGCAAGCAAAAGCCGCGCTGAAGAGCAACGAAAGTAGATATGTTTTTTTCATTGGGTTTGTCATAGGAGGTTATCACCTAACGGTGTCACATTTGTTTTCCACATCGGCTGTGTCGTTGTCAAGACTGTCAACCGCTGCCGGCATCGTGCCGTCAAACTGGTCGCCGCTGCCGCGCATCACATCTTCCGCGCCGTTGTTGACAAACATCACGGTCAAGAAGAAACCAACGACAAACAGGGCTGCTATGCCGCCAAGAAAATACCAGCGCTTGTTTCTGCGCGGCGGCACTTTGGCAGGCGGGGGGCACGCCGGACAGGGCATATTGTTAGGCATACAGGGATTTGGAGCGGGTGCATTGTCCGCAGACGCCACATGATCAAAGTATTCCATCACCTTCATGGCTTCCAGCTTGCTCATGCGGCTGCGCATGGCATCCCTCACCATGATGGTGAACTGATATTGCGCCTTCTTCTCCTCGTCGTTCTCAATCTCGCCCAAGAAAGCGGCCCGTTCTTCCTTTGTCATCTCGCTGCCGTGGAGCAGGAAACGATCTATTCTATCTTGAAAATCCTTATCCATAAACAGTTGGAGTTGCAATTATGAGTTTAGGTATCTGTGGTAAATCTCTTGCGCCGACTTTCGCAAATTCTCCATACACTTGTATTTCATCGTCTTTAGCGCATTCTTCGATTCAAAATTGGGGAGTTCCTGCAAGATGACATCGAGGCTCTTTTCTTCATAATAATACTTCGAGAGCACCTCGTTACACCGCTTCGACATACGCGAAATCACGTCCGAGACGATGTCCATCATCGCGTTTTCCGACGGGTCGTATAAAACGTCCACCGCGTCCAGTCTGCCCCACTCTTCATCCGTCATCTGCTGCTCCGTCTCAGGATTGTAGAGCGTTGGGCGGCTCCTGGTCCATTCCTTGTATTTGTTCTTGGCAATGCCCATAAAATAGGTGAGAATGCTGCCGTTGAGCGGCTCGCCGTTTTTTCCCACCACAATGCCATCGCAAGCCATGATTTTCCCGCGCTCAATGTTTTCCCAAAGCGTGATGAAGGAATTTTGGAAAATCTCCGTGGCGTCGTTTTCGCTGATGAAAAACAAGCCGCGATAGTTCGTCCAGAAATATCGCTTGCAATAGTCATAGAGTTTGCTCTGCATCCCCACATCCTTTCTGCTCACGCCCGCCACCAGTTTTGCTTCACGCTCCTGAAGCGGCGAGCGAAATAATTTGGCCTTTTCCATTATCTTAATATGTCTGTTAGGTTATCTCTCTTTCTGTAATATCCCGTCATCTGCGGGTTTTGCACAGCGCCGCTGGCATTGTATTTGAAGAATTTACGGATGCACAACATCAGTTGGTCGTTGTTGCAGGCCCCGTTGACTTGAAGTTCGCGATACAAGGCATAAGTCAGTTTGCCAACCGCTGGATTTTTCATTTCCACATTCACCTCGTCGCTCCGACACGCACTGATTGTCACCCACTGTTCCGCCAGGCGCTTCGCATTCGGATGATTCTCCGGCTTGGCTTTTCCCCGTGCGACGAGCGCCTTGGCCGCCTCGAAAATCCGTTCCACACCGCGCACCACCTCGTCATCGGCAAGTCCGCGCGTGGCATCGCCGCTGTGGCAGGCATCAACCACCACAAATATCTTTCCCTTCTCGCCCACCCGCCGACGGATGGCGCTAAGGTAATAATTGACCTCGTCGTCCGTGAGATGCTTCTCGCCCCGGTCTTTATCGCAGGCTTTCATATAGGCATCATAGGGAATCCAGCACTCGTCGAGCCCGTCGACCTCGTCTCCATGCACATCGCGCATCTGCTGCCCGTGTCCGGAATAATGGACATACACAACGTCTCCCTCGTTGCACGCCCCTGCCAACTGCTTGAAAGCCTTGACAACGGCCGCCTTCGTGGCCTGCTGATTAACGAGCGTTGTCACCTGCCGAAAGCCCGCCGTCCGCAACATGTCCTTCACATAAGCCACATCCTTATCTCCGTTTATCTTCGCCCATTCCTTATCGGCCTGCATGCCGAGTCCGATGACGAGTGCACGCTTCGTCTTCGCAGTAATTTGAAGGGAACAGATGAGGCAAAGGAGGAGGCAGATGAAATGTCGCATAAGCGTGAGGTTGATTATTGGGGAGGGCTATATTCGTAAGTAGGTGTTCAGAATTAGTTTATATTGAATTGTCGTATCATTTTGTTCCTACAGCTGTCTTGAAGAAGGAGCGTAGCGGGCTACGTGACTGATGAAAGACTGTTGTAGGGGCAAAAGAATGCGGCAAGGCAATATTAAACTGGCTTATCCCTGCATGGATAGTATAAAATAATTTTGAACACCTACTTATAATCTGTAAAGATGGCGGTTTTATCCCACTTGGCAAAACAAAAAACCAGTTTTTTGACGGCAGAACAGAAAACAGATGATTCGGCAGGGGGATGCCGCCCCGAAAAAGGGTATTTGCCGCGCCGAGGAGTCCTTCAGAAGTCGATCGTCTGATACAGAACAAACCTCGGCAGAGCATCAAGTTTGTTTGAATGCTTTGCCGAGGTGTAGCCTGTTTTTTTGTGATAAAGATTTCTTCTAAGTAATGGTGAAAGAACAAGTAGGTAGTCAAATATCATAAATCTGACACCTACTTACCTACAGAGCTTTCATGGATGTCCGCTTCATTTACCTTTCTCTTCATCAAAGGCTTCATTAGCCATATTTGCATATAGGTTGCGTCGTTCTGATTCTGACGCTGGAGCCGCGCAACAGTCATTCATCTCATCTGTTTTCTGTTTTGCCAGACGGCTGAAGAGATTCATACGCGTGTTGCAGTCCTTTTCCATCGAAGCACGTGTACCCACGTCGCTATAGTCGAAGTTTCGTGCATTGCGGATAGACATAGACATGGCAACCTCAACAGAGTCTTGATTGGCTCCCATATAGGTGAATGACCATCCCTCACCACGAAGTCGCTCCACAAGTTCCTTGATGCTCTTGCCGTTGTACTCGCGGGAAGCATTTTCCATACCGTCCGTAATAATCGTAACGACCACCATCGCATCTGGCAACCCCTGAACATGTCTGTGCATACGAGTGAGCGTGAAGCCCATAGCGTCATAGAGAGGGGTCGAGCAGCATGGCTGGAAATCCTCAAGCTTCAACGGATTGGCCTCCGCCACTGGGGTATTGTCATACAAACGTTTTGTCTCACAGCTACAGAATGTCACCAACGACACAAAATGGTCCTGGGTGTTGGCAAACTTCTCCTGGGCTTTCTTGATACCTGCCAAAGTCTCGTTGAACCCATCAACAGCGGCTCGGCGTATGCTCCCCATCGAACCGCTACGGTCGAGGATGATTACATTGAATACCTGGGTCTTCTGAATTTCCTTCTTTGTTTCCATTTTCTTTATGTATTATAGTTGTTAACCAAATGAGCGCATTGCCCAAATTTGGATTTTAGTTATTTATGATACACGGAACAAAAAAGTAACCATTGGGTAGCCGAGAATCTAATATCCTAAACTTGAATGACACTACCTGAAAGTTTTCTTCAGTGGGTAACATTCATAATTACTTTCATCTGAAGAGGCAAAAATATTGAAAGACAATTCCACTTATTCATGTTCTTGTTATCACATTTTTGTAGCCTTAAATATTAGTCTCTGTTTGGCCGGCTTCCGCCGACCGTACCGAGACTAATGGAAAAGCTCACTTGTACTCCGTTGCTTAGAACTCTACAAATATGTTGTTACTCGGAGAGGGCAAGACGGAGACCAAGATTGAAGTCACTATCGTCGGGACTGCGGTAATAACGGAACGACAAGCGGCAAACCCTGACAACACCGCGCCAACTACCGCCACGAATCACGCGGCCAGACCCACTCGAAGGGCCTTTGGGGTCTGTCTGCGCAGAGCGATTGTAGCTTCCATACCAATCATGACACCACTCACAGACATTGCCGCTCATGTCATAAATTCCTAACTCGTTGGGCTCAAAAGAGGCGACATCGCAGGTTTCGGAATCGCTGTTGTCTGAATAACAAGCCACTTCATCCAAGTCGTCACTGCCACTATACTGATAGCCGCACCTATTGTTACCGCCCCGGGCGGCAAACTCCCATTCTGCTTCCGTTGGCAGACGGAAGGACTTTCCATGAAGCTGGCTGCGGAGCTTCCTATTCAGTTCCCTTATAAACTCTTGACATTCATTCCAACTAACACTCTCTACAGGTCTTTCTTCCCCTTCAAAACAGGACGGATTATTTCCCATCACAGTTTCCCACAAGACCTGGTTCACTTGGGTCTCGCCCATGTAGTAATCCTTGGTCAAGGTTACCTTGTGGGCAGGCTTCTCGCCATTATACGGGTCTTCCTGCTCAGAAGTGGCGCCCATCATAAAGTGACCATGTTCAACGAGGATCATCTTGAAACTGACATCCTCAATCTCGAACTCCAAGATGTCAGAATCCATACTAGCAGATTCGGAGGAACCATCAACAGGATGTCCGCACGATGGGCAGAAACTACTATCTAAAGGCAGGATATACTTCCCATAATCCGAGCATTGCTCATTTGAGCAAGCCTTAAACTGAGGGGCTATTTTTTGTCCTGTCACGGGACAAAATGAATAATTGTCAGGATGTTCCTGACCGCAATGAGGGCATATCATCTTACAATTTAGATTCAAAATTATTGATGAAAAATTTTGCACTATCACTCTTTGTACATACCAGAATTGTTCCTTCTTTCCTATTCCTAATTTCTAAAAACAATTTCTCACATTGAAAAAGTTTATCTGAACCAGATGCTCTAAGTAAATTCAACGTATTATGTAAATAACTATAATTCTTGTAAGAGTCTGGCACCATGATGATAGATACAAAACCATCTTTACAAAATTGAACACAGATAATGTCATTATCATCATCCAGCCCAGAGACCTTAAAAGAGCCTATTTCGGTATCATTTTGTTCATGAATATCTTCGTTAATGTCCTCAATACGAGTATAGCCCAAGACTACCCCATTGATAACTATAGATTTCTTTAAAATTGGATAGCTCCATTTTCTGTTTGTCCTTTGAAGTATAATTCTTCTTTGCTTATCAATTTGATACAATTCACCTTGTTTCTTTACTTTAAACAAACCTTCATCGCCATCCATTATATCATCGTAAATACAAGATAAGAAAGGGGCATTGTCTTCATCCAACAAACCACACTTCCCATCTTTACGATATCTTATATAACCAGATTTTAGTTCCATGATTTCATTATTGTTGCATGGCAATAAAACATGTCCGTCTGATTCTACTAAGGCATATTTTCCTTTGTTTCGTTTTAATATCGCTCCATTGGAAAAAAAATTCATGTATTCCCAATCTTCATCATAGCTTTCAAAAACTTCTTCACGGAAGATATATTTTAATCGCCCTTGTTCAACTACGAAATTTGTTTGATGTACAGGTCTGCCAATGCTGTCATAATTGACGACATAGGGTATATATATATCGCCATTAAATATAGAATCATTATCTATATATTTTTTTGCGATGTTTGTTACTGTCTTTAACATTGAAGGATCTTTTCTCCAATCGACATGCTTTTTTTTCAGAAATTCATCACAAATAAAATTGACTAAATCATTGACTTCTATTTTTTTCCTTTCTGGTTTAACGACCGTCCCTTCAATCACATAGCAATCAAGGTTATCTACATGAGGTGTTGGCAAAACATTAACAGAAATCTCATCTATCTGATTATCCAGCGCTTTTCCGCACGATGGACAGAACCTACTATCTAAAGGCAGGATGTACTTCCCATAATCTGGGCATTGCTCATTTGTGCAAGCCTTAAACTGAGGGGCTATTCTTTGTCCTGTCACGGGACAAAACTGAAAATTGTCAGGATGTTCCTGACCGCAATGAGAGCATATCATAAATGGATTTATTTTCTATATTTTTCTATTATCTCTAGTTTGGCATTAATATTTTCGAGGAAAATTTCATTTTTTTCACTATCATTTAAGGCACTGCGTTTGCAGTCTTCCCAATAATCAGCAGAGTGTGTATCTTCCCTTATACGTTTGATTGCCAATTGGGCGTCATCTGAGGTTTCTGCATGAAGCAAATCTTCCGTGTGTTTAACTAAGCGGTCGTAAGCATTGTTGATTTTGGGGTCATAAATCTCATCAATCTGTCCCCTAAAGCTGATATCATGAGCCGAACCACCTTCGTCTGATGATGAGTGGAGAGGGGTTTCTTCCTCTTGTTCGTTAAAATCTTCCCTTTCTTCGTAATCGAAATCCATAGATATTTTGTTTTAGTTATTTTCTATTTCCACAAGGGCTTTTACAAAAACTCGTTCTTCGAGCATAACCCCAGGTTCAAGCATTTTTATTATTTTATCCCCATCATTGGCACGAATACCCTTTAAGCATTTATGTCGCAACGTGTTGAATTCCTTTTCGTTGTTAATTGTTTTTCCGCCAGACAACATCATGGCTTGAACCAACTGTTCACGAACGGTGTTAATTAAATCTTGGCTATCATCTGATTTAAATGCAGGACGAATTTGCTCTAATTTTTTAATAATACTGGCGCATTCCTCAAACATCTTCACCAAAGGTTTGTTGTCAAGAAGCGACGCTGTGACAGGCTCTTCTGATTCTTCCTTCTTTTCTTTAGAAGAAGATTTGTCATCATCAACAGACTCGACGTCTTCATAAGGATGTGCTATATTTCCATTTTCTTCCTGCTCTGGATTGTTGTCTTCGGGCTGAGATTCAACATCGGGAGAAGATACGTTCTGTCTTGAGCTCTTCAGAAAATCAGGAACTTCATCATCCACTCGAATCTTTATATCTTCACCTGTTTGTTCACGAAAGGGCAAGTTATCACAATTCTCCCTTTCCTTATTATCAGACTTTGTTTGGTGCAAAGGGATGAAAAACCTGAATACTTTGATAATAATATTTTCTCGCATATTGATTCAGTTTATCTTAGTTTCACTAAGTAGTTTCGTATAAGCTTCGTATGCAAATTGAGCCAGCTGTCTGTATTCTGGGTTGTTTTGAACCTGTTGGATGCGGGCATTCCATTTTCTTTGCCCACGGGCATAAGTGCTTGTATCTCCCGAAATGCTGACATCCGAATATTTGCCAAACAAACGTTCAAGCTCTTTTATCTCATCTTCGCCTCTCAAAAGGTGAGAGTTGCTTTCCAACAATCTTAATGCTTCTGACGAGTTGGTTTGAGAAGACATCGCTTCCAACACTTTGGCCAGTTCTGACAAACAGCAGTCTATTTCGCCCGACAACCTGTCGCACTCGCTTCGCGAGATTGTGTTTTGCTCTATCATATCCTTTAAATACGTAAGACTTTGGTCGGGAAACAAGCGAATGGTAGAGCCTCCTTGATAAGCCGTTTTGGCATAATCTATCAATTTCTTATAATATGGGCGCACCCGACAAACCCTGTGGAGGGCTGTGCAGATGCTAACCCAAAAACTGTGTTGCCAAACGATACATGATT
>PPYF01267829.1_pt1 | contig 20589 bp, 12 predicted proteins | sample 1559871 | NCBI WGS metagenome assembly PPYF01 (sample SAMN08240021, study PRJNA423297) | Human gut metagenome, whole genome shotgun sequencing project. | reverse complement strand
ACCTGAGACCGCCACAGTGCCGCCTTCGGGCGAACGGTTTAGGCAGCATAGCTCATCGGCGCATTCCTCCCCGTCCGGGATCATGATCTTTTCGCCGTGATGTACGATTATGAGCTGAGCTTCAAGCTCATTGCGCTCGCTCTTGAAAAGCTTGGGCAGATAGATCTGGGCATAAGGGTGCAGATGAGTGTTGAAATCATCGATGATTGCAACGGCGCCCACCAAAATGCTTTTTAAAATGTGTATGAGTACGAGGAAGGTTGCGCGTGTGCTGTCGCTTTCGTAATTAAAATCCAGCTCATAGCTTTCTTTACCGCATTTATGTACGGCAAAGAGGCTGTTTACCCCCTGATCATTTATTTCATGACGCAGGCTTTCGATCCCGGTCATATCCTTCATGAAGTGAGAGAGCTGGGAGAGTAAAAACTCTTCTTTGTGATCTTTCACGTTTTCAAGAAAGGGTGCTACCGATAAGGAGAATTCCTCAAAGGCTGAAACCGTGGCATGAGCACTTATGTCATCTAAAAATAAAAAGAAAAATCCGTGGGTTAGTGTGAAGGCGGCACTGCCTATGATCCCGTCGGGAGCGTTTTGTGACAGATAGCAGAGAAAGCTTTGTCCCTCCGTTTTTCCGCCGGGACAATTTCCCTTAAGGTATTCACTCTCTCCCGTAACTGCGTCGCTTTTTTGAGTGATGATCCCGTCGGTGATGCGAAAATGTGTGTCCGCCTCATCCTCTATGAATAGCTTTTCGTCTATAAGTCCCTTTTCGGTAAAGGTTACACCGTAGGTAGCATTAAAGCGCTTGTGCTTATGCTCAAGGGTGAAATCGGCGCTGATTTCGATAGGAGCTTTGGCGAATTCAGGACTTTCGAGGCAGGGCGTGTAGTATTGCGTGACATCCGTTCCCGAGGTCACATCCTTTAAAACATAAAGAGCATCGATAAGAGTAGTCTTGCCAAAGGATGAAAGTCCGATGATGTTTTTGACGGGGACTACCGTAAGATCAGGATCGGCCGTCTTGAGCAGACGATGTTCCGTATCTCCTTCCTTTGAAAGGCGCACCGCCGTCATATCGTCGCGATCGGCTTTGAAACTGATGTCGGCTTTGCGTATGGATCGAAAGTTGCGAATGTGCAAATTTATGAGCATATTGACTGTTCCGTCTTTTTCATGGTGACGGTCCTCAAAATGGGACCGTCATTTTTAGCATTGCGTCAAATGATAGATAATTGCCTGCAAAAATGAAAGACGTTACATCATAAGACGAACCTTAAGCTCGGGCAGATCCTTACGTTTTTGCAATTCGTCGTTACGCTCGCGGGCTACGGTCAGCATGAGCTTTAAGCGATTTATAGAATTGACCTCGGAGCTTCCGGCGTCGCAGTCGATGGTGACTATATTGGCCTGGTAATCCTCGCGTAAGGCGTGTACCACCCCTTTGCCGGTGATGTGGTTGGGCAGGCATCCGAAGGGCTGCAGACAAACTATATTGCCTACGCCTTCGCTTATGAGCCTCACCATCTCGCCTGTCAGGAACCATCCCTCTCCGGCCATGTTACCCGTAGATACGTGGCGGGAGGCCAATCTCATGGTTTTGAAGATGGATTCGGGAGGGCTGAAGCGCTTGGAGCGGGTGAGTGCGCGGGCAGCCGGAGCGCGGAAGTGCTCGGCTATTCTGATAAAGAATTTACTTTCGGCCTTAGGTATGCGCTTACCGCCTAAGAGATCGTGGCGTACGATGTTATCGCAGCTTAGGTACATGAAAAAGTCCAAAAAGTCGGGCATTACCACCTCGGCATTTTCCGCGAGCAATTCCTTTTCCAGCATATTGTTGGCTACGGGATGATATTTGACGAGGATCTCTCCTACTATACCCACGCGCGGCTTGCGCGGTATGTCAAGCAAGGGCATGCGATCAAAGGCACGAACCATGCGCGAGAGCGTCGCTCGGTAGGCAAAGGAGCCGCCCTGCGCGATGGCCTGCTTGCATTTATCCATCCACTGACGATACATCTTATCCGTCTGTCCCTTGTATTCCTCATAGGGCTCGACGCGATTTTTAAGCTTCATAAGCGTATCGCCCATTACCGCCGCCTTGATGCTGTCGCGTAGCATTTTGGCCGAGAGCCTGAAGGAATCGGTTTCAAGTCCGTACAGGGCAAAGACCGGTACGTGTGCAAAGCCTGCAAACACCAAGGCCTTGCGCAGTACGGCCATATAATTGGTGGCACGGCATGCACCGCAGGTTTGAAAGAGCATGATCGAGGTATGCTCGGGATCGTACTTACCCGAGCGCAGCGCCTGCAGAAGCTGTCCTATGATCACGATGGCCGGATAGCACATGTCGTTGTTGACGTAGCGCAGACCGAGATCTATGCCGTTGCGATCGGGCATGGGTGGGATCACCACCTCGTAGCCGTGCTTTGCAAGTGCGGCCTGGAAGAGCTCAAAATGCACGGGAGCCATTTGCGGGGCCAAAATGGTATGCGTGCGCTTGGCCTTCTCGTCAAAGCGCGGCCTAGGCGTCTCCCTCACGCGCTTAAAGGGTATTTCGTTACGACGGCTTAGGGCTGCAAGCAATGAGCGAACTCGTATGCGCGCCGCTCCCAAATTGGAGACCTCGTCGAGCTTCAGCATGGTATAGATGCGATGGTGTTTTTCCAGTATTGATCGCACCTGATCGCAGGTTACGGCATCAAGTCCGCAGCCGAAGGAGCTAAGCTGTATGAGCGTGATGCGCGGATCCTCGGCTGCAACCTGAGCGGCGTGATAAAGTCTTGAGTGATAGCTCCATTGATTGACGATGGCGTGCTCGCTTTCATGCACCTTGATGCCGCGTACGCTGTCCTCCGAGATCACGCTTACGTCATAGGATGAAAGCATTTTGGCGATGCCGTGATTTATCTCCGGATCAACATGGTAGGGACGTCCTGCGAGCAAGATAATGCGTTTTCCTTCCATTATGGAACGCGCGACTATCTCCTCGCCCTTGCGCATCACGTCGTCCTGATAGCGAGACAGCTCGTCATAGGCCTCACCCACGGCCTGAGCCATATGCATGTACAGGATGCGTATGCGGGCCTTATTGAAGGCACTGCAGAGGCTTTCCACCAGTGCCTTTCTGTTTTCCATGGGCAAAAATGGCTCGATGAAATTGATCCCCTTTTCCTTAAGCACGTCCATATTGCCGCGTATGTTTTCAGGGTAGGAGGTTACCACCGGACAATTATAGGTATTGTCTGATTTTAGGATCTGATCCCTTTGCGTATTGGGAATGCAGGGGTAGAAGATAACCTTCACGCCCTTGTCGATGAGGTTTTGCACATGACCGTGGGCAAGCTTGGCCGGGTAACACAGCGATTCTGAGGGAACGGTGGCCATGGCCGCATCGAACATTTCCTTGGAGCTCGGATCGGAGAGCACCACCTCAAAGCCCAGGGTGGTAAAGAGAGTAAACCAGAAGGGATAGTCCTCATACATATTGAGCACGCGCGGGATCCCGATTTTCCCCAAGGGCGCATGCTTTTGACTTTCATAGTCGAAAAGACGCTTGTATTTATACTCGTATACGTTGTTTTCCTCATCGGCGCTCAAGCGTCCGCCCGCGCCCTTTTCACAGCGGTTGCCGGTGTAATATTTGCGCCCGTCGCCAAAGCGCAGCATGGTGATGGCACAGGCGTTGGTACAACGCTTGCAACGATAGTTTTTGCTTTCGTATTTAAAGTCATCAAGGGCATCTAAGGCGCAAAGTGCGGATTTTTCCGTGTCCGATTCCGAGGCCAAAAGGGCTGCACCGTACGCTCCCATGAGTCCGGCAACGTCGGGACGCACTATGCTCTTGCCGATAAGCTTTTCCATGGAACGCAATACGGCGTCGTTGAGGAAGGTTCCGCCCTGAACCACGATATGCTCGCCCAAGGTCGAGATGTCGCGCAATTGCATGACCTTAAAGAGAGCGTTTTTAATGACGGACAAAGAGATCCCTGCTGAGATATCGGCGACGGCGGCGCCGTCCTTTTGGGCCTGCTTGACACGCGAGTTCATAAATACCGTACAGCGCGTGCCCAGATCGACGGGACTGCGCGATTTTACGGCCAAGGCGGCAAAGTCCTTAACGCTCATGCCCAGCGATTTGGCAAAGGTCTCGATAAAGGATCCGCAGCCAGCGGAGCAGGCCTCATTGAGCGTGATCCCGCCTATAACCTTGTCCTGCACGAAGAAGCACTTCATGTCCTGTCCGCCTATATCCATGACGAAGCTGACGTCGGGACAGAATTCGGAGGCGGCGCGCAGATGAGCAAAGGTTTCAACCTCTCCCATGTCGGCATGCAAGGCGGCACGCACCAGATCCTCGCCGTAGCCCGTGGCACAGGCGGCGCCTATATAGGCCTCACAAGGCATAATGGCATAAAAATCCTTAAGCTCGGCAATGACGGTGGCCAAGGGGGTGCCGGCATTTGAGCGATAGTCGGTATATAAAAGCTCGTGATCCTTACCCGTCACGGCAATCTTGGTGGTGGTGGATCCGGCATCTATACCTACATAGAGCGGTCCTTTATAGCTTTTAAGCTCGCCTCTTGGAACTTGATCGGCATTATGACGGCGTTTAAAGTCCTCATATTCCTCGTCGCTTGTAAAGAGGGCGGGCATAGATGAGGTTTCGGTCTTCTTTTCAGGCGGCAGTTCCTCAAGACGCTTTAAAGCCTCATCGGCGGTGATGATCTCCGCCGCCTCGTTTAGGGCCGCACCGCAGGCTACGAAATAATTGGCATCCTGTACCTCGATTATTTCGTCTTTAGCAAGATGCAAGGTGTCGATGAAGCATTGCTTAAGCCGCGGCAGAAAATGCAAAGGACCGCCCAAAAAGGCCGTGCGTCCCTTGATGGGGCGACCCTGGGCCAGATTACCTATGGTTTGTATGACTACGGCCTGAAAGATGGACAGCGCGATATCCTCGCGCGATATGCCGTTGTTCATGAGGGACTGAATGTCGGTTTTGGCAAACACGCCGCATCTTGAGGCTATGGGATGAATGTTTTTACCGGCCGTAGCGAGCGTGTTGAGTCCTGCGGCATCCGTATGCAGGAGTGCTGCCATCTGATCGATGAAGGCACCGGTACCGCCGGCACAGGCTCCGTTCATGCGCTGCTCCGTAGCCCCGCTTAGGTAGGTGATTTTGGCATCCTCACCGCCAAGCTCGATGACCGTATCCGTATCGGGAATAAGCTTTCTGACCGCTGCGGTGCAGGCTATAACCTCCTGCTCGAAGGGAAAGGAGGCGCGGGAGGCCGGCCCCATGGCCGCCGATCCCGTAAAGGTGAGCTTGAAGGGCTTGTCTGCAAGCTCGTTTTTGACATAGGTGAAGTTGCGCTTCAGCGCTTCAAAGGTTTGGGAAAGATGGCGCTCATAGCTTTTAAAAACTATACGATCGTCCTTATCCAGAATAACGGTTTTAACGGTAGTGGATCCAATGTCGATCCCGACTTTGTAAAGCAGCTTAGATTCGGATTGCATATGTCTTTAAAAATTTATAGTAGTTAGATTGAAAACGTCAACTGCGACGGCGGCGCAATTTGAATCGATCCCAATCGACTTATTACCAAACGCATTTTTAAAGAAGACGGTGCATTGGGGGCAGAGGGTTTAAAGGGGCTTTTCCTTATCCTTGCAGGTGCTTTTTGTTTTCTTTGTTCGTACGTCGTTTAATTCTGCCTGTGTGCAGGCAGGTGAGGCTCAGGCGTCGATTCGGATCTTTATAATTTTTTTGATTATATGGGTAAAAACAAAGCATGCGTTTTGCTTTTGATAAATTTCATCAGGAACAAAAATAATCTGCGTAACAACGCGTAAAACCGATAAAAAATAGAAAAAAGCCCCCCTGACGGCTATATAATCTAGGATTGTGCGCACTCAAAAGCGCTTATAGCATTTCTTTTTTTCGGTGCGAGACCGCTGTTTCGCCGCCTGCATACTTAAGGTTTGATGCAGGAGCATTAGTCACGGAGTCCTCATGTCAAAACTCAATTTTTTTGCCACCTGCCCCAAGGGTCTTGAAAGACTTTTATTCGATGAATTGAACGCACTTAAGCTTCAAAATGTGCGGGAAACGGTGGCCGGCGTATCCTTTGACGGAGAGTTCAACGACGGACTTAAGGCCTGCCTGTGGAGTCGTTTCGCCTCGCGTATTTTGCTTGAGCTTTCGGAATTTGAATCTCCCTCAGATCTTGAGCTTTATCTGGGGGCTTCAGGCATAGCCTGGGAGAAGTATTTCACCCCTGATGAAACCATAGCCGTAGAATTTAACGGCATGACCGAGGAGATCCGCAATACTCAGTACGGTGCCCTGAAGGTAAAGGATGCCGTCTGCGATCGTCTGCTCAAGTCCATGGGAGCACGACCCGATGTCGATCGCGACCATCCCGACGTGCGTATTTATTGCCATTTGGAGCGTCGCGGGCGTGCCACATTGGCCCTCGATCTTTCAGGACAGGCTCTTTTAAAGCGTGAATACAGCCGCCATACGGGTATAGCTCCCTTAAAGGAGAATCTTGCCGCCGCCATGGTGGTGCGTTCTGGCTTTAAGGGGGGCAGTATGTTCGATCCCATGTGCGGATCGGGAACACTGCTCATCGAGGCGGCCTCCATTGCTACCGATACGGCCCCGGGATTAAAGCGCCGCTCCTACGGTTTCTTCAGATTAAAGCAGTTTGACGGCGAGTACTGGAGTAGTCTTTTGCAGGAGGCCTCCGAGCGTTCCAAGCAGGGCTTTGCGCGTTGTCTTGAGCAGGGGGTGAAGATCATAGGCTTTGATCGTGATGCGCAGATGGTGGAGCTTTGCAACGAGAATTTGAAAAAGGCCGGCTTCGATGCCTTGGCTCATGCTGAGATAGGGGATGCGGCGTCCCTGCACAATCCCTTCCCCGAGCATGCGGACATCACCATCGTAACCAATCCTCCCTACGGCAAGCGTATGGGCAATTTCAACGAGCTCATAGCCCTTTATACTGCCTTAGGCGACGGCTTCAAACGTTGCTTCAAGGGCGCACGTGCGGCCGTGATCTCAAGCTCCTCAGAGCTTTTGTCCTGCCTGAGATTACATGCCGATCGCGTCTATCGTCTCTTTAACGGTGCCCTTGAGTGTCAGTTGCGTGTCTTCGATATCGAAAATACGGATGAGCTTTCGGCAGGTGAGGAAAGAAATGCAACCATAGCTGAGGATTTTTCCAACCGCCTGCGTAAAAATCTCACCTATATGCGCAAATGGGCCAAGACCACCGATACCGACGCCTATCGTATTTACGATGCCGACGTGCCTGAATATCAGGCCGCCGTCGATTGCTACGGGGATCACTATGTAATTCAGGCCTACAATCCCAAGGATAAGGTCAACGAGCGCATGCACCGTCGCCGCGTGCTAGACATGATCTCGGCTACCGTTGCCGTGACGGGAGCTCCCGGCACAAACGTCATTTTAAAGAGCAGGGAGGTAAAGCACGGCGATTCCCAGTATGAGAAGGCTTCGGAGCAGAAGAACAATTTCATGACGGTACATGAGGGTGATCTTAAATTCAGGGTCAACCTCGAGGATTATTTGGATACGGGCTTGTTCCTAGATGCTCGCATCATACGTGAGCGCATCAGAAAAAGCGCTGCGGGCAAACGCTTTTTGAATCTCTTTTGCTACACGGGATCGGCTACGGTTGCCGCTTGCAAGGGCGGGGCGATCTCAAGTCTCAGCGTGGATATGAGCCGTACCTATTTGGAATGGGCGCGTGAGAATCTCGAGCTCAACGAGATAGATCTTAAGGACAACCGCATGCTGCAGGCTGACGTGCTTTCGTGGATAGCTCAGGATCACGATGAAAAATTCGATCTCATCTATGTGGATCCGCCCACCTTCTCAAATTCCAAGCGTATGAAGGCAAGCTTTGACGTCAAGCGCGATCAGGTGGCCCTGCTCTCGTCGTTAAGTCGCTTCTTTGATGAGGAGGGGACCGTGATCTTCTGTAACAATTGTCGTAATTTCAAGCTGGACGAGAGCCTTAGCGAATACGGCTTTAGCTGTGAGGATATCTCAAGGGCGACATTGCCGCGCGATTTTAAGCGCAATGAGAAGATCCACAGTTGCTTCGTATTAAGCTTCAAGCGTTGCAATATGCAAAAGGAGCCGGTACTGCTTAAGGCCGATCCCGCTCCCAAATGGCAGCGTGAATTAAGCTCTTCGCGTCGTGAGCACCAGAGCTCGTTCATGAGCAATCGCGCAGTTTACGCAGCCCCTAGGCAGGAAAATGCCAAGGACAGCTACGGCACTGAGGATCGCAGACGCGGAGATCATAGCCATGCCGTGCGCCGCGGTCGCAGCGTAGAAAGAGGGGATTTTGAGGGACGCCTAAGACAAAGCGGCATTCGCTCCGATCGTTTCTCAAAGGACGGTGAGCGCCGTAAATTCTCACGCGGTCGCGACGGCAATGAGGAAAGACGCGGCTTTAAGGATCGTGAGGAGAGCAAGAGCACGGGACGCGTATGGGGACCTCAGGGAATTAAGGATCTTAAATAATGAGCCTTATTACGTTGATGCAGGCCTCATTGGCCTACGGTGCCGAGCAGCTTTTGGATGAGGCCGACTTTTCCTTGGAGGAGGGCGAGCGCATTTGCCTCGTGGGGCGTAACGGAGCGGGAAAATCCACGCTTTTAAAGGTTATAGCCGGTCTGCGCGAGACGGATGCGGGACGTATCATCACTAAAAACGGCCTTAGGATCTCCATGCTCCCGCAGGATCCGCCGCAATACCAAAGCGGTACGGCTTATTCCCTGGCAGCCTCGGGGCTGCCCACGGTGGGAGAGGCGCTGTCGGAGTTTTCGCTGACCGAGGATCCTAAAAGACAGGCGGAGCTCTCCTCATTTATCGAAGCTCATGACGGTTGGGCTAAGGATGCCGTGGTACGCAGAGTTCTGTCCACCATAGGACTTGCATGTGATGAGCCTTTGCGCTCGTTATCAGGCGGCTGGCGGCGCAAGGCGGCCTTGGCCGCCGCCTTGGTATCGGAGCCTGACGTTTTGCTTTTGGACGAGCCCACCAACCATTTGGACATAGAGACCATAGAGTGGTTTGAGCGTTGGATTGCCTCCTTTGAGGGCACCGTGATCTTTATTACGCACGATCGGGCCTTTGCCGACGATTGTGCCACGCGCATAGTCGAGCTCGATCGCGGCAAGCTCTATTCTTACCCCGGAAGCTTTAACAAATATCTGGAGCTTAGGGAGGAAAGACTGCGCATGGAGGATCTCTCCAACAAGGAATTCGATCGCATTCTCGCTGAGGAGGAGGCTTGGATACGTCGCGGTGTGAAGGCGCGGCTTGCCCGTAACGAGGGGCGAGTACGCGATCTCATGGAGATGAGACGTCAGCGCGCTTTACGACGTGATCGTCAGGGACGGGCCGTAATGCAGGTAAATGAGGCCGATCGCTCTGGCAATATAGTTTTTGAATTGCGCGATGTTGAGGTGGATTTTGCAGGGAGGACGCTCATAAAGCCCTTCAACGCTACGATCATGCGCGGTGATCGCATTGGTATAGTAGGCCCCAACGGCGCGGGCAAGACCACGCTCATTCGCGCGATCATGGGTGATCTTAAGCCTACGCACGGCTATGTACGTATCGGTACCGGGGTTGCATACCAGTATTTTGATCAGTACCACGAGCAGCTCTATCCGCAAAAAAGCGTTGCCGACAACGTCGCCGACGGCCACGGCGAGGTGGTGATCAACGGCAAAACCCGACATGTGATCTCATACCTTTCATCATTCCTTTTTACGGGAAGACGTGCGCGCAGTCCCGTGTCAGTATTGTCAGGCGGTGAGAAAAACCGTCTGCTTTTGGCCAAGCTCTTTGCCAAGCCCTCAAACGTCCTTATTATGGACGAGCCAACCAACGATTTGGATCTGGAGACGCTCGATCTGCTGGAGGATTTGATCTCGCAATATCCGGGGACCGTGATCGTCATCTCGCACGATCGTCGTTTCATCGACAAGGTGGCAACCGAGACTTGGGTATTTGACGGCAAGGGCGGCATTGAGGACGTGGTGGGCGGCTGGAGTGACGTGCTGTCCTATTATGCCCGCACGCAAAGGGACAGTACGGATAAGCAAAGAAGAGCTGATCCTGCAGTAGCCCAAGAAAAGACGCCGGAGGTGCAAAAGAGTAGGCCTGCAAGGAGCGGACTTTCCTTTACACAGCAGCATGAGCTGGAGCTTTTGCCCTCCAAGGTGGAGGAGCTGGAAGCGCAAATTGCGCAATTGGATGACAAGCTGGCGTCGTCTGAGCTCTATAAGGACGGTCCCGAGGAGGCCGTGCGCATTCAAAAGCAAAGGCAGGAGAGTCAGGAAAAGCTCGATGCCCTCTATGCGCGCTGGGAAGAGCTTGAAAGCCTCAGTTGAGCCTTTAAGGTACAGGAATTTAGGAGATGAATGATGCAGGTAGTGCAAGGCCGCATTGATTTACATACCCACAGCAGCTGCTCAGACGGTGCGCTTTCGGTAGCAGCGCTTGTGGAGCGAGCCCGTGAGCGCGGGATCCGTATTATGGCGCTTACCGATCATGACTGTGTGCTGGGGGTATCGGAGGCTTTTGCTCTGGCCGAAAAAAAAGGCATACATTTGATCAGCGGATCTGAGCTTTCCACCACCTGGAATAACGTGCAGATCCATGTGGTGGGGCTTTTTTTAGACATTGAAAATGCAGAGCTTAAAGAATTTTTCAGCAATCAGCGGCTTTTGCGTCTTGAGCGTGCGCATATGATCGCCGCCAAGCTTGAGCGTCAGGGCTTTGCACGTGCCTATGAGCGTACGGCGGCGATGGCCGGAGAGGGGGCCAATATTACCCGCGGATCCTTTGCGCGTTTTATCTTCAGCGTGGGGCAGGCTACGAGCATAGACGATGCCTTCAATTCCTACCTGAAAAAGGGCAAGTGTGCTTACGTCAAAACCAATTGGCCCGATATTGCTGAAGCCGTGCGCATTATTAAGGGGGCAGGCGGTATAGCCGTATTGGCCCATCCCAAGCGCTATGAGCTTACCAATATGAAATTAAGAGCGCTTATCGAGTATTTCAAAGCCTGCGGCGGCGAGGCCATGGAGGTTGCAGGCTGCTCCCAAAGCATGGGCGAGCGCAATTATCTTGCGGATCTTTCCTGTAAATACGAACTTTATGCATCGCTTGGAAGTGATTTTCACACCATATCCCCATGGCGTGATTTGGGCATGGGGCTGGCACTGCCTGCAAGCGTTACGCCCGTGTGGCTTTGTGAACAGGGGAAAAAATATGATCTTGCTCGAATTCTCGAGGTTGCAGACGGTGACGTAGGCTCAAAATAATTTTCAAAATGTTGAGCCTTATCCAAGGCATACTAAAATAGTATTGAAGATATTGAAAATTGCATTCACAGTGAAAGTGTAAACAAAGCATATTTGCCTAAAGGGCGGAAAGGATATTAGAAATGCTGGCCGAATATATAACCATTCATCCGGACGATCCGCAAAAAAGATTTGTCGATCAGGTGTGCAGGATCCTGCAAAAGGGCGGTGTGGGCGTGATCCCCACGGACTCGGCCTATGCCCTCTGCTGTATGGTGGGGCAGAAAAATGCGGTGGAGAGGATCGCACGCATTCGTCAGATCAGTAAAAACCACAATTTCACGCTGTTAACGCGCGATCTTTCGGAGCTTTCGGTATATGCGCGCGTGGATAACAATGTTTTTCGTCTCATCAAGAATAATATTCCGGGGCCTTATACCTTCATATTGCAGGCGACCAAGGAGGTGCCACGCCGCCTTATGAATGAAAAGCGCCGCACCATCGGGTTGCGCGTACCGCAAAACGCCATCGTGTCTGCCATCTGCGCGGAGCTTGGCGAGCCGCTTATGAGCTGTACGCTCATAATGCCTGGGGAGGAGGAGGCGGAATCCGATCCGGTAACTATTCATGACAAGCTTTTAAAGCTCGTGGACGTTATAGTCGACGGCGGCGTTGTGGAGCCGCGTCCCACTACCGTAATACGCTTTGACGACGACGGTGTGCCCGCTGTACGCCGTGTAGGTGCAGGGGATCCTACTCCCTTTGAGGTATAGATCATGCGTATTCTGGCTCTTGTGATCTCGTATTTGGCGCTCTCGGCCGTGAACGTACAGGCTGCAGATAAGCCCCTTATCGATTTGGATGATGAGTATTTAAGCTACGGTGAGGATGCTACCTTGTCTCCAAGTGAGCAGGAGATGCATCAAAAATCCTTGGATGAGGCGCGTTTGCGCTTAAGACATGAGCTCAAGAGAGCCGAGGCCTCCGAGCAGCAGCAAAGGGCGGTGGAGGATCTTGCGCGCGAGAATGCGCTTTCGGAGCAGTCGCGCAAGGAGATAGCCCGCGACAATTATGCCGATCGCGGCCGCAGCGAGATGCTCTCAAGCGGCGATGTTTCCATCGATGCAAAGATTGTGTCCGAGTGGGCCAAGGGGCAAAGCCTAAGAGGCGGGGAGATGGATCCTAAGATGCAGGAGGAGATCAGAAAGCGTTTCCCGGCCACCAGTGCCGCACAGGCCATGCATGGCTGGAGCAGCGGACAGGATCTCAGACAAAAACGCGAGGAGGCCCGCAGGGTTTTAAAGGAGCGAAGAGCGCAACAAAGAGAGCAACAAAAGGAAGAGGACTGATTCTTCTAGGATCTTTCTAAAGTTGCGGCCTGAGTTCAAATCAAGCCGCATTTTTTGCATACTAGCCCTTTTTAAAGCCGTCATCACGCAAAAGCACGGTGGTTGAAAGATCTAAGCGGTGCTTGCAGGGCAGGGTTACGAAGTAGCCCGAGCCAGGTGCCACCTCCGTTCTGGCGCCGCTTTTTTCATTACGCAGCTCCGAGGCGTCAAGATCCAGCATTCCGTCTTTAGTAAAAAGCTTAAGCGTGCTGTTGCAATCGAAACGATTCTTTACCGTGATATGCAAAAGCCCGTCTTCATCCTGCGAGGAAATGGCTCCCGTAACCTGAAAGCGTCCCGGCACGGGGGAGTTGGTTTCATAGTCCTGCGTTTCATCCGGACGGTTGGGCTCAAGCAGAGCCGTGGTATAGCCGCGTGAGGGAATGGAATTGACAAGCTCCCAGGACAGATCCGGGATCTCCTCGCCGCGCTCAATGGCATCGATGGCCAGACGATAGGCACGCGTCACGGCGCCTACGTAAAAGGCGCTGCGGGAGCGACCCTCTATCTTGAGCGAATCCACGCCTATATCCATAAGCTTTTTAAGCACGCTTAGGGCACAGAGATCCTTTGAATTCATAAGATAGGTGCCGTGGCAGTCCTCCTCGGCCTGCATCCACTCGCCCGGGTGATTGGCGCGATCCTCAAGCTCGGCTCTAAGACAGAGATCGTCATCGGCAACAAAGCCTTCTGCACCTGCACTTGCCGCATGTACGGCGCGTACATGAAAGGGCCAGCGGCAGGAATTGTTGCAGGCGCCCGTGTTGGCGTCGCGACGGGCCAGAAGTCCAGAAATGAGGCAGCGGCCCGAGACGGCAATGCATAAGGCTCCGTGTACGAAAACCTCAAGCTCGGCGTCGGGACATTCCTGACGTATCATCTCAATTTCGCTTAGGGGTAATTCGCGTGCCAATATGCAGCGGGAGACGCCGTTTTTTTGCCAGAACTTCACGCTTCCTGCGTTCACGGTATTGGCCTGCACGCTAAGATGTACGGGGATCTCGGGACAAAGCTCCCGCGCTTGCAGTATAAGCCCCGGATCGGCCATGATGAAGGCATCGGGCTTTAAGGCCGCAATTTCCTTGAGAGTATCCTTAAAATTGCCGTAATTTAAGCGGCGCATGTGCGGAATGGCATTCAATACCGCATAAAATTTGCGTCCTGCCGCATGAGTTTCGGCAATGCCATGGGCAAAATCCTCGGGGGTAAAGCCGTTGCCGCGTACGCGCAGCGACCATCTGGGAATGCCTGCATATACGGCATCGGCGCCGTAGCTTACGGCAAAATGCAGGTTCTCAGGCGAGCCTGCAGGGGAGAGCAACTCAACGCTCACAGTCGAAGATCTCCAAAATACGGTTGCACAATTCGTCGAGCATGGCTCCCTGCAGTACCAAATGGGACTGCATGTCGGCTATGCGATCGTCGGCCTTTTCGGGCAAATTCTTTTCAAGGTATTGATCGGTAGGACGCATACGCTTAAAGGCAAGATCCGAGGTTAAAACCAAGCTTAGGGCATTGTCGTACAAAAGCTGCAGCTCGGTTACGACCTTACCGGCCTCAATGTGGACTGAGATTTCCTCGGAGCTCAGATCCTCACGGGATACGCGTACCACGCCGCCCTCGTCGTCGGTGCTCTTGAGCACCACGTCGGTACCGAGCGCAAAGGACTCAGGCAGCTCGTTGTCGGAGATCCATGAGGTCATACGATCCTCAACGGCGCAACGCGGTTGCAAAACCTTGGCGGGGAAGGAGACGAAGGCCTCGCGCAGCATGGCCACCGCTTTTTCCGCTCTCTTGGCGGAGGAGGCTGAGATCACCAAAAGATTATGCTCGGGATGCACGAAGACCAGCATTTCGCGGCGGGTGGCAAAGGCCTGCGACAGGAGTTTGCCCGTGACGGCGGTTTTGAGGGCTTCCTTTTCGTTTTTGCGCAGCTCTCTTTGCAGCTCGGCTTCCTTTTGGGCGATGAGCTCCTCAAGCTCGGTACGTATTACCGAGGCGGGTAAAAGCTTGGTCTCCTCAAGCAGACGGCAAAAATATCCGCCGGCGGTTTTAAAGGAGAAGGCGGTATCGCCGCCAAAAAGCGGCACAAAGCCTATGCTTGAAATATCGTTTCCGGCCACGGGCTTGAAGGGGCAACCCGTGAGGGCGTCCTCAAACTGCGTTTCATCGTTGACGCTTGCTCCCAATTCGCTCAAATCGACGGTATAAAGACGGGCACTTTTAAACCACATGGCAACTCCTCATTAAAATCTCAACAGTAGGTAATTTTAGCATGACAAAGGGGCTGTAATTGCCCGCCATGGCTAAAAATGCTATAATCTCATAACTGATTTTTATAGAAAAAATGTTATTTTAATTAGGAAGCAACCATGTCTGATACTACCGATAACCAGCAAGGCGGAAGCTTAGAGTCCAATGAAGCTTTGACTGCTTCTCAGAGCGTCAGCCAAAAGGTTCAGACCGTTAATTTGGAGGATGAGCTCAAGCAATCCTTCATCGATTACGCCATGAGCGTGATCGTTGATCGTGCCCTGCCGGACGTACGTGATGGCTTAAAGCCCGTACATCGTCGCGTGCTTTTTGATATGAACGATCTGAACGTATGGAAGGACACGAAGAAATCCGCTCGTATCGTAGGTGACGTGATTGGTCGCTTCCACCCTCACGGAGATGCCGCCGCCTATAAAACCATTGTGCGTATGGCGCAGTGGTTCTCCATGCGCGAGCCGCTTATCGACGGACAGGGAAACTTCGGTAATATCGACGGCGACGGTCCCGCCGCCGCCCGTTATACCGAGGTCAAGCTCAACAAGATCGCCCGCGTCATGGTCAATGATCTCGACAAGGATACGGTGAACATGGTTCCCAACTATGACGGAACCGAGACCATGCCCGAGGTGTTGCCCGTACGTTTCCCCAATCTTTTGGTAAACGGATCGGCAGGTATTGCCGTCGGTATGGCTACCAATATTCCCAGCCACAATTTGGCCGAGGTAATAGACGGCGCCTGTGCCTTGCTTGACAATCCCGATCTCTCCTTAGAGGAGATCATGCAATATATTCCGGGACCTGATTTTCCTACGGGCGGTGAGATTGTCGGACGCGAGGGCGTACGCAAGGCCTATGCCACGGGACGCGGCCGTTGCGTGATCCGCTCGCGCTATCACATCGAGGAGGATAAATCCGGCAAGAAGACCGTGATGATCGACGAGATCCCCTATGTGGTGCACAAGGCTGACATAGTCAAGCAGCTGCAGACCATGCTGCGCGAGAAAAAGATCGAGGGCATTTCCGAGATCAACGATCTTTCCGATAAGAATCATGACGTGCGCATCGCCATCGATCTCAAGCGTGATGCTTACGAGGAGGCGGTATTAAACAACCTCTTCTCCAACACTCTTTTGCAGTCCTCCTTCCCCATCAATATGGTGGCTCTGGTCGGCAACAACCCGCGTCTTTTGAATTTGAAGGAGATTTTAAACGAGTTCCTCAAATTCCGTCGCGAGGTGGTCACCCGCCGCACCGTGTTCCTTTTGCGCCGTGATCGTCGCAATGCGCATCTGCGCGAGGGCCTTATGGTGGCCAAGGCCAATATCGAAAAGGTGGTCGAGCTCATAACCTCCTCGGAAAATACCGCCGAAGCCCGCACCCGTCTTATGACAGAGGCCTGGAGCTCCTCCGAGATCTCTCCGCTCATCGAGCGTACCGAGGAGGGGATCAACGTGGCACTGCCGCAGGGTATTGACGAGGATCGCGGCGTGCACGGCGAGTATTATTATCTATCCGAGGTTCAGGCCGATGCCATTTTGGCCTTGCAGCTCTCACGCCTGACCCATCTGGCGCAGGATCAGATCCGCAACGAGTATAAGGAGCTTGTCACCGGCATCTGGGATTATCTCGGCATATTAAACGATCCCGTCCGCATGAAGAGCGTCATCCGTACCGAGCTTGAGGACGTGAAGAAGGAATACGGCTCCAAGCGCCGCTCGGGCTTTATCGAGGATATGGGGGAGTTTAACAAGGGTGATCTCATCGCCCGTCAGGATGTCATCGTCACCCTGTCGCATGAGGGCTACGTCAAATATCAGGATATTGCCTCCTACGAAAGTCAGCATCGCGGCGGCAAGGGCAGACTGGCGGCAAGACTTAAGGACAGCGACTTTTTAACCAGCATCATCGTGGCCAATACCCATGATCGTCTGATGTGCTTTACCTCCAAGGGCCGCGGCTTCATCACCATAGTCTATGATCTGCCCACCTCCGAGAACAAGACCTGGCGCGGACGCCCCGTGCAGAACATATTCAATTTGGATGAGGGCGAGCATATCACCGCCATGGTGGGACTGCCCTCGGACAATGAGGAGCTTGAGCATTCCTACTTCTTCCTGGCCACCATCAAGGTCGCGTCAAGAAGACTGCCGTTTCCGCCTTTAAGAGCTTTATCGGCCGCAACAACGACAACGGCATCAAGGTCATCAACCTTTCTGAGGATGACGAGCTCATAGGCGCCGAGATCTCCACGGGAGATGACGATATCTATCTCTTTGCCTCCAACGGCAAGGCCCTGCATTTCTGTGACTATTACTCCAAGGATGCTCAGGGGGATGAGGATGAAGGCGATGATGTAAACGACAACTCCGAGAGCGAGGGCGATGAGGATCAATCGGTGGATCGTCACAGCGGCAACGGCATAAGACCCTCCGGCCGCGGCAGCGGATCGTTGCGCGGCATCAAGCTTATAGACGGTGCCACCTGCGTCTCCCTCATGGTCATGAGCCTTGACGATCCTATGAAGGAATGCCTTATCGTAGGCTCCAACGGCATAGGTAAGCGTATGGCGCTTGCCGACATTCCCTTAAAGAAAAATCGCGGCAGCCAGGGTGTTTACGTTTTGCGCGGCGTAGAGAAGGCCGGTGCCGTAGTCGGTGCGGTGCGCGCCTCCGACGACAGTGAGTTCATGCTCATTACCGATCAGGGGCAGATGATCAGATCGCCCATGGATACTATGCGTACCATGGGACGTGCCGCCACCGGTACCATTTTGATGAGACCTGCGGAGGGTGAAAGCATCATCGCCGTACAGTCCATCCCGGGCGACGTGGTTGAAAACTCGCGTCGTACCGCCGAGGCTCGCGCCGCCGAGCGTCAGGCCTTAAAGGAACAGGAATTGAAGTTAAAGGAAATGCAGCAGTCAAAGGACGCAGAGCCCGCCGAGGGTGAAGGCGATGCTGTCGCAGATCCTAAAGAGGAAATCTGATCATGAGAGCTTGGAATTTTACCGCAGGTCCCTGCACCCTCCCGCTTAAGGTCATGGAGCAGGCTAAAAAAGAGTTTTTGGACTTTGAGGGCATGGGTGCGGGGGTAATAGAAATATCACACCGCAGCCCCGAGTTTGATGCCGTAGCCAAGGGCTCCGAAAAGCTTTTGCGCGAGCTCATGAATATACCCTCAAACTACAAGGTGATCTTCTTGCAGTCAGGCGGACGCGGCGAATTTGCCGCCGTGCCGTTAAACCTTTTACCTGAGGGCGGCAAGGCCGATTATTTTGTAACCGGTCATTGGTCGCGCTGTGCCTATAAGGAGTGCGCCGAGAGATTCGGCGAGGCCGTTTTGCATGAGTGCGCCCAAAAGGACGAGCAGGGCATATGGCATGTCGATTATGACCAAATGCAGGTGACGGAGGGGGCCTCCTATGCCTACGTATGCTTTAACGAAACCGTAAACGGCATCGAGCTTAACCGCCTGCCCGATACCGGCAACGTTCCGCTTATAGCCGATATGTCCTCAAACATTCTTACCCGTGAGGTGGATATCAGTAAATTCGGCGCTGTGATCTTCGGCGTGCAAAAGAACGTGGCTCCCGCAGGTCTTGTGATCGCCATCGTGCGCGAGGATCTCATCGGACATGCCCGTAAATATTGTCCCTCCATTCTCGATTGGAAGGTTATGAGCGATTATGATTCGCTCTATAACACCCCCTGTGTCTTCTCCTGGTATATGGCCGATCTGGTCTTTAAATGGATAAAGAGCCTAGGCGGCGTACGCGAGCTTGAAAGACGCAATATCGAGAAGTCCTCCGCTCTTTACGAGTATATCGACTCCTCCTCCTTCTATCGCAATGTGATCGCTCCTGAGGATCGCTCCCGTGTAAACTGCGTTTTCAATTTAAAGGATGAGGCCCTAAATGCCGAGTTCCTAAAGGGCGCCAAGGAGCGCAACCTGATCGGCCTTAAGGGACATAAGGTTTTAGGCGGAATGCGCGCATCGCTTTATAACGCCATGCCCATAGAGGGAGTTAATGCTCTTTTGGCCTATTTGAAGGAATTTGAGCAGGCTCACAGCTGATCCTATACTGAGACTGGTACTTGGTATACGGCATAGGTGTAGGCGCTAAGAAAGCCGGAGGCTTTGGAATATGCACGATGCAGATCAAAATTCGGATTTTCGCAGGCCCTGGCTTCAAAGCTATCCCGACGACGTACAAAGCGAGATCTCCTGTGACGAGTCAGAGACGCTGTGCACCATGTTCGACGGAGTATGCCGGAATTTCCCGCAGGCAAAAGCTTGGACCTTTTATGATCGAAGCGTGACCTATGCGTCGGCGCAAAAAACGGTGCTCGCCCTTGCCTCCTTTTTGCAAAATTCCATGGGGCTTAGAAAGGGTGAAAAATTAGCCCTCATCATGCCCAATATGATCCAGTATCCCATCTGCGTTTTTGCAGGGCTCAAATGCGGTCTCACCATTGTCAACATCAACCCTTTGTATACAGCCCGTGAAATAGGCGGGGTTTTAAGGGATGCAAAGGCCTCCTGCGTGGTGGCCTTTTCAGGCGTGGGTGAGCGTCTTTGTGAGCTTGCCGAGGAAATGGAATTACCGCCCGTGATCATCACTGAGCTTGGGGATATGACGGGATTTTTTAAGGGGGCAATTTTAAATTTTGCCGCCAAATATCTTGTTAAGGCGGTAAAGCCCTTTAAATTAAATGGCAGCATAGCCTTTAAAAAGGCCGTAAGGGCCGGCAAGGCCTCCTCCTTCAGCCCCTGTGAGATCTCCTCCTCGGACATTGCCTTTTTACAATTTACTGGCGGTACCACCGGTAAGCCCAAGGGGGCCATGCTCTCGCACGGCAATCTCATCGCCAACGTCAAGCAATGTCTTGAGATGTACGGGCATGAATTGCAAAGAGGTACCGAGACCATGCTTACGGCGTTGCCTCTGTATCATGTGTTCTCCATGACCGTAAATTTGCTTTTGCAGACGGCAATTGCTGCTAATTCAATACTCATTGCCGATCCGCGCAAGATCTCAGAGCTTATCGCGGTAATAAGGAAGCATCCTGAGATCTCGGTGATGACGGGCGTGAATACGCTTTTTGCCGCCATGCTGGAGCACGGCGTCTTCTCATCCTTATGTCCCATGCCCAATTTGCGTCTGGCCATAGGCGGAGGGGCGGCGGTGCAGTCGGGAGTGGCCGAGCGTTTTTTCAAGGCCTCGGGACAGCATATTTTAGAGGGCTACGGACTTACGGAGTGTTCGCCGGTTGCCTGTGTCAATCCCTATACCTCAAGGATCTTCACGGGATCGATAGGCATACCCGTGCCCTCGACTCTGGCCCGTATCGTAGATACCAATACTCACGAGGAAATTTGGGATCAGGGAGTTGCAGGTGAGCTTGAGTTCAAGGGACCGCAGATCATGCAGGGCTATTACAACAATGCGCGGGAAAATGAGCATGTGTACGATGAGGGCTGGCTTCGTACCGGCGATATCGCCGTATGGCTTGAGGGCGGGTATTTAAAGCTCATCGATCGCATCAAGGATATGATCATAGTCTCAGGCTTC
>PPYF01129860.1_pt1 | contig 20591 bp, 16 predicted proteins | sample 1559871 | NCBI WGS metagenome assembly PPYF01 (sample SAMN08240021, study PRJNA423297) | Human gut metagenome, whole genome shotgun sequencing project. | reverse complement strand
ACTTGAACGATTTTTAAGCTCTGGATCGTATTCCTTATAAAGAGAACAGGAGGTTCTGCCATGAAATCTTCCAAAAAGCGTTCCCGCGCCGTGGTCACGGTGGTGGCCTGCATTCTGGCGGTGTGTCTGGTGGCTGCGCTGGTCCTTTTCAGTCTGGTCAACAGCAAAGTCCGTGCCTTACAAAAGGGTGCGACTTTTGAGTTCAGCTATAACATCACCGCACAGGACAGTGCCAGTACCCCGGCCCTGTACAATATTCTGAAACAGGTGGGTGCAACTTCCGGCGATGTGGCCGGGCTGTATTCGCCGGGGCAGCTGCAATTGTACCTGTACCCCTCCGGCGGGCTTGCCCGCGCCGAGACCGGCGGCACCGACTTTTTCACCGACCTCTATATTGATGCCAACGACACCTACTTCGATGCCGGGCGGCTCTACCGCACCCTGCGGGATTCCATCGCGGACAGCGTGCCGCTGGTGGGTGCGTTCCTGCCGGAGTGGTCTCTGCCCAACTACATCACGCAGGCCCAGCTGGCAAAGATCCTCGGCGTGCCCAACACGCAGGTGGCCATGCAGGAGATGTCCGGCTATACCATGACCCTTAGCCGCCAGTGCGTCGTCCACCCCGATTATGCCAAAAAGGGCTACACCTACTACCAGTTCCCGTCTGAGGGGGAGGACGCGGCTGTCCTTGTGGTGGGCCTGCCGCTGAAGTCCCTGCTCTTCGATGACACCATCCCCGTGGATGTGCATGTGGAGATCCCCGCCCACGGTGTCAACGCAGCCCTGAGCGGCACACTGAAAGCCGGTGTCAACAGCCTTTCGGCTCCCGTCAGTGTCATTTCCGACAGCGACATCGATTCCATTGTCCAGCTCCGGGAACGTCTGGAGCAGTTTGCCGATCTCATCAACACAGCGTTAAAGCGTGTGCAGTAACAAAAAAGCAGAGCCGTGCAGCGTTTGAACTGCACGGCTCTTATCTATTTCAGCGCTTATGCTCAATGTGTTCCTGGATCCATTTGCCGCCATCGCCGCTGCCCACCGCACTGTTATAGACAATGCCGGTCAGCTCGCTGGTCAGGTCGGACTTCATCTTTTTGTACTCCTGCTCTGCCTGATCCGCAACGCTCTGATCACGGCCATTGTCCCGCAGGTACTGGCGCAGCTCTTTCAGGATGGCATTGAACTCCTTGTCACACTCGCCCTGAACACTGGTCAGCTTGGCGGTCTTGGACACCACGATGGAGACCTTCATCCCCAGATTGCGCTCCTCCACCGGGTGGGAGATATACTCATCGTAGGCTTCGTAGATCACGCCGTAGAGCTTGGATTCCGTCTGCTTCTTCAGGTTCTGCAGCTGGCGGATGTAGCTGTCGATCCTGGCATCCACCTCATTCTCCGAAGCAGCGGAGCTGCTGGAGGCATGGCTGCTGCTGGAGGCATGGCTGCTGCCGGGGGCCTGACTGCTGGCCGCATGGCTGCCGGAAGCCGCAGAGGAGGCAGGCACCGAGTGTGCGGCGCTGGAACCGGACACTGCGGAGCTCACGCTGTCCGCCTTGCCTGCGCTGGCGGAAGAGGAGACCTCACTGGACGAAGCTGTCTCCGAAGAGGAAAGGCCAAGTTCCTCTTCCAGCTGTTCCAAAAAGGACGAAACCGGGGATTCTCCTGTTGCTTCACTGCTGACGGCACTCTCGCTGGAAGCGGCGGCGCTGGAGGGTTCCTCAGCTTCCCCGCCGGACAAAGCGGAGGACGGCACAGAGCTGGCCTGCGCCTCGGACACAGGGGTGCTTTTCCGCATCCCTGTCAGGATCAAAGCAGCTGCCACGGCCACCACAAGAACGATGGCCGCAGCCAGCTGATAAATTTTCTTTTTTTGCATCTGGCACAAAATTCTCCCACTTCAGATTTCGTTCCCGGACTTTTGCCGCGCAGGAACAGGTCTATCATATCATCCCCGGGGGAGAATTTCAATGGATAAATCGTGAAAAATGTCGCCTAACTGCCTTTTTATGACCGGATTTCGTCCCATTTCACAGCCTGCCGGAGACGCGGTCAGTCTTTTTTCACGGCCACAAGAACGCGGATCTTTCCACCCGCCGCGCTGCCGTGGGCATCGTACCAGCCGATGAGGCTGTAATCCTCGGCGTTGATCTGGGAAAGGGTGGTGGCGTAATACTTGCCCTTGTACCACAGATACACCTGCATGTCGTCGGCAGTCTCATAGCGGGTGGAGCCGCTCCGCACGGAGGCAGCCCCCAGCTGATCCACCGTGACCGGGAGCAGCTGGGCCATGGTGCCCACACTGCCGGAAGCAGTCTTGCGCACCGAGATGCCGCCCGCCAGCACGGGATACTTCACGCTGGTCTTATAGGTAGTCTGCTCACCGTTGACATAGCAGACATAGTTCGCGCCGCTGCTCAGGTAATCCAGCACCGAGCTGACCACGCCCGTGGTGCTGTTGGCACCGATCTTGAGCAGATAGCTTGCCAGGCTGGCTGTGCTGCTGGTCACGCTCTCCCACAGGGTGCTGCCGATGCTGCCATCGACCAGCCCATACAGCAGGGTGCTGGTGGAGGGCATCACGCTTTCCACCGCACCGGCCACAAGGTCAGAGGCGCTGGAACCGGTGGTGTTGGAGGTGGACGAGCCGGAGCCGGTGTTCGTGGTGGAGCTGGCTGCGGTACCAATGAGGTTGGTCACATCATCCAGCACACCGTAGGTCCACAGGTCGCCGGTGGCATCGTTCAGAATGAGCCGGTCAATGGCACCGTTCTCATCCACGGTATAATAACGGACATCCGAAGCGGAAAGTGTTACCCCCGATAGGCGGCTGGGACTTACTGTCCCAGCCAACCCCTCCGCTGTCGTATCCAGGATCTCCACATCCGAAGCAAGGGCCGCATCGCCCAGCGCGGCGCCGTCCGCACGGATGGTGCCGCTGACCGATTGGCCGCTCAGGGTTTCCACGTTCTCACCGTCGGCGTTGACGGTGATCTTCACCAGCCAGCCGGTGGGGAAATTCAGGCTCTTGTCCACATTCACGGTGCGGGTCACGCCATCGGTGCAGGCCACCTGCACGCTTTGGAGCACATCCGCGCCATTTTCCTCGGTCAGGCTGCGGGAAGAAGTCTGCACCACGCCATAGAACACGCTGTCGGCTTCCTCGCCAGTCAGAACGGCCACCGCCTCGTTGTTCATGCCCAACAGCAGGGTGACCACCTGCCCCACTCCGCCGCCGTTGAGGGACGAGAGGACCGATGCCGCTGCCGAGGAAGCCAGCGTGTAGCTGGTGACTGCCACCGTCACACTGGTGGGGGCGCTGGCGCTGGGCGAGACCGCCGTGATGCGGCCCGCCGCCTTGCGGGAGTAGATCCAGACCGTTCTGGCGCTGGCGCTGTAATAGTAGACATCGTAGGCGTTCAGAGCGGCATCTGTGGCCACGGTATCATTGCGGTAGACCGCCGCCGGGGCAAAGGGCAGCTGGGTGGTGCCATCGGCCACAAAGGGGCCCTCCACACTGCTGAGCAGCACCGAGGACAGGTCGATCCGGCCATCCGTCACGGTAAAGCCCAGCGTGGCGGCATAGGTCTGGTTCTCAGCGGTGCTGGCCGTCAGGGCATTATAGAAGAGCACAGCGGCATCCTCCAGGGTCAGGCCCTGCCCCTGCACGGCGCTCAGACCGGCCCGCAGTCCCAGACTGCCGGCCTTGTTGAGCTGTGCCGCCGGGAAGCTGCCGCTCAGGGTGGCAACATCATAGCCCAGCAGCTTGAGGGCGGCGGTACAGGCCTCTTCCAGCGTCACACCGTTGTCGGGCCGGAAAGAGCCGTCGGTATAGCCGCTGAGCCACCCCTGCTGGACGGCAATGCGGATATAGGGGGCATATTCGTTCCCGCTGTCCACATCGGTGAACAGGGTGCCGGTGTTCCCCTGCGTGGCGGCGCTCTCCCGGTAGGCCGAGAATGCCACCAGCAGCTTTGCCAGCTGGCCCCGGGTCAGGGCGGTGCTCAGGGCGGAGGCCTGTTCGCTGGTCAAGCCGCCCAGCGTCACGGCAGTCTGCACCGCCGCATTGCTGGCAGCGGCATTTGCCGGCACCACCAGCATCGAGCAGGCAATGCAAACGGCCAGAAGAAATGCTAGAAAACGTTTTTTCATATCGAACTCCTTAACAAAGGGTTTCATTAATCCTTGGCTCCCCTATCAGGCAACAACAACGACCGCCGCCAGTGGCGGATGAAGGGAGGAGTTGTTGGGGCAGCGGCCAACAGGACACGAGTGCAATACTTTGCACGAGGTGGACGCTGGGAGCCGCAACTCGTATGCTGGCGAGCGAAGCGAGACGGAGAGGTTTAATCATATCTCAATGCTTCAATGGGGTTCAGCCTTGCGGCGCGCTTGGCGGGCAGGTAGCCGAACAGTACACCGATGCCCACCGAGATGCCAAAAGCCACCAGCACCGAGGTCATGGAGGGGGCCACCGTCAGTTCCATATCCGACACCAGCAGCGGAAGCACCCGGTTGGCCAGAGCGCTGAACAGATAGCCCAGTGCAATGCCAAGCAGGCCGCCCAGCGCGGAGGTGGTGGCTGCTTCAGTGACGAACAGGGCAAGAATGCTGCGTTCCTTGGCACCCAGCGCCTTGCGGATGCCGATCTCCCGGGTGCGCTCGGTGACGGACACCATCATAATGTTCATAATGCCGATGCCGCCCACCAGCAGGGAGATGGCTGCAATGGCGGTCAGGATCGCCACCACCATGTTGATCATGCTGGTCATGGTCTCCAGCATCTCGCTCAGGCTGGTGATGAAATAGCCGTCCTCCGCGTGGAGGATGGATTCGATCCCTACTACTAGAAGATTCTTGCCCTCATCGGCAAGTTCATCGCTCACCAGAACCACGCCGTAGGAGCTGGCGCTGGTCTTGCTGATGCGCTGGGCGGTGGTATAGGGCACAAAGATCATGTCATCGTCGGTGCCCTCCTGATCAGTCGTACTGCTGACATTGGCTTCCAGCACGCCCACGATGGTAAATCTCTCGCTGCCGATCTTGATGGTCTGGCCGATGGCGTTGCCGCCGTAGGCCGCACGGGCAATGTAATCGCCCACCACGCAGACCTTTTTATTGTCCGTGATGTCCACATAGGTCAGGCCCCGGCCCTGGGCCAGCGTGCGCCCCATCATATCCAGGTAGGTCTCACTCACGCCCTTGACGCTCGTATAGCCATAGGTGGTGGTATCCACCTTCACGGTGCTGTCCAGCGTGGTGGTGGGTGACATGCCGGTGAACACCTCCGGGTGGCTGTCCACGATGTCGTACATCTGCTGCACGGTCACGGTGCGGGAGCCGCGGCCCGTGATCTGGACGCTGAGGACATTGGTCCCCATCTCAGAAAAGCTGTCCTTGATGCTCTGGGTCATGCCGTTGCCCAAGCCCACGATGACGATAACCGCCGTGACACCGATGATGATGCCCAACATGGTCAGAACGGTGCGGAATTTGTTGCTCCAGATATTCTTGACTGCTTCGCGGAAGGTCTCGTAGATCATGCGTCCCCCTCCTGTTCTGCCGGTTCAAAGTTCAGTGTCGGCTGAACGATGGCCTCCGGTGCCCGGGCATCGCCGTCGTAGACCACGCGGCCATCCTCCAGCCGGATGATGCGCTGGGCCTGCACGGCAATGGAGTTGTCGTGGGTGATGAGCACCACGGTGTTGCCCTGCCGGTGGAGCTGCTGCAGCATTCCCAGCACCTCGCGGCCGGTGTGGCTGTCCAGCGCGCCGGTGGGCTCGTCGGCCAGAATGACCGCCGGATTCCCGGCCAGCGCCCGGGCAATGGAGACGCGCTGCTGCTGGCCGCCGGAAAGCTGGCTGGGCTTGTTTTTCAGCTTATCGCCCAGCCCCACCTGCTCCAGTACCTCGCGGGCCCGGCGGCGGCGCTCTGCACGGGGCACGCCCGCATAGATCAGCGGCACCTCCACGTTTTCCAGCAGATTCAATTTGGGCAGCAGGTTATACTGCTGGAAGATGAAGCCCAGCATCTCGTTGCGCACCTCGGCCTGCTCATTGCCGGACATGTTGCCCACCTCCCGGCCATTGAGCCGGTAGCTGCCCGCTGTGGGCACATCCAGGCAGCCGATGATGTTCATGCAGGTGGATTTACCGGAGCCGGACTGGCCCACGATGGCCACGAACTCGCCCTTTTCAATTTTCATGCTGATGTGGTCAGCGGCTTTTACCGTGGTGTCACCCATCCGGTAATATTTGCACACATCCTCAAATTCGATCAGAGCGCTCATTGCGGGCCACCTCCCGGTGCACCGCCACCGTTCGGGCCGCTGCTTTCACCGCCGCCCTGACCGGGCCCGCCGACCACCATCATTTCCTCCATCTGTCCGTCAGCGCTGACAGAGGCGGTGCTGCTGGCGGTGTAGGCCACGGTGTCGCCTTCCTGCAGGCCGCTTGTTACGGCGATGTAATCATCATCGCTGGTGCCGGTGGTCACCTTGACATAGACATAGCCCTCCGGGGCGGTCATGCTGGGGTCGGCGTTGGCAGCGCTGGGGGAATCCTTGGTCACCAGCACATAATTGCCCCGCACCACAGCAGCATTTGGGATGGAAAGTGCGTTCTCGGCGCTGGCCGTCGTGATCTTGGCGGTGGCGTTCATGCCGGGCAGCAGGTCGCCGGTATCGTCGATGCGGATGGTGACGGGATAGGTGGTGGTGCCGCCTGCCGTGGTGCCCGCCTTGGACACACTGGTGACCACGCCGGTAAAGGTGCGGTCAGAGATAGCATCCGCGGTGATGGTCACACTCTGCCCCTCCTTGATGGAGAGGATCTCCAGTTCGTCCACATTCACCGTCATCTGCAGATAGCTCAGGTCGTAGATGGTGCACAGGCTGGTGCTGCCCGCGGTATTGCTCACGGTGTCGCCCGCCTTGACCTCCTTGGAGATGACCGTTCCGCTGATGGGCGAGGTGATGGTATAGTTGTTCAGCTGATCCTCGGTGTCCTCCATGGACATCTGGGCACTGCGCAGGTTATCGGAGGCGTTCTGCACCTGCTTGGTCAGCTCCTTGCCGGAGATCCTGACCAGCGCGGTATCGGCGCTGACAGAGGAGCCCTCTTTCACGCAGAGGGCGGTCACGGTGCCGCCGGTAGAGGCGGTGATGGTCTGCTCGTTCTGGTAGCTGAATTTTGCCGATGCCAGCGCGCTGACCCCGTTGACGCTGGCCGTTGCGGCCTGCGCAGTGGTCAGGCTGCCGGTGTTGTTCACCGCAATGGTCACGGTGCGCACCAGCAGGTTCCCGCTGCTCAGGGCATCCGCACCGGAGACGGAGCGCACGGTGCCGGAGACGGCCTCAAAGGTGCCGTCCAGCGTGACCTGTGCGGCCTGCCCCACGGTAAAGTTCGCCGCATCCGCCGCCGGGAATTCCAGCGTCAGCAGCAGGGTGGAGGCATCCCGCACAGTGGCCACCTCCTGCCCGGCGGTGACCACATCGCCCACCGCCACCTTGTAGGAGGCCAGCGTGCCGCCGATGGTGCTGCGGACGTATTGGGCATCCACGGCATCCTCGTAATTGCGCTGGGCCTGATCCAGCGAGAGCTGGGCCTTTTCCACGCTGTTGGCGGCGTTGGAGCTGTCGATGGTGTAGAGCACCGTTCCCTCTTCAATGGTGTCCCCCACCGCAAAATCGGCGGTGAGCACAGTGCCGGACACCAGCGCATTGACGGTGTAGGTGTTGGCTGCGGCAATGGTGCCGGAGCCGCTGAACACGTTTGTGATATTCCGGCGCTCCACCGCGCTTTCCAGATATTCGGTATCTACGCCTGCCGGTTTTGCGCCCTTCCCGGGCAGCAGGAACGCACCGGCCACTGCGGCTGCGCAGGCGGCAGCGGCAATGCGCTTCCAGTTGCGCCTTACAAAAGGTCTCCAGCCCTTCGGTCTTTGTTCTGCAGGCACTTCCAGCGCCAGATTGAATTCCTGGTCGCTCTGCTCCTGCGGCGTTTGTTTCTTTTTTCGCAGCATTGGTTGCCCCTCCCTGATGTTATGGCAGGGTGCAAAGCCGCACCCGCCCTTCTTCCAACAGTATAGCGGGCCTTTCTTAACATTCGCCGGAGGTATTTCTTAAGACTTGCTTAAGTTCGGTGGAAAAAGTGTAAAAAGAGACCCTCCCCGTCATCGCTTCGCAGTTCCGCTTTTCCCGAGGGGGAGCGGCGCGCGTCAGCGTGACGGAGAGGGTCGTTTTTATTGGCTGATGGGGAACAGCAGCGTCATAGTGAACTGCTCATTCTCCTGTTCGATCTTGCAGTCTGCGTGCATCTTATCCATCATGGTCTCGATGCTGGTCAGGCCCACCTTGGTGCTTTCCACCGCCGGGGGCGCAGGCAGGACATGGTTGCGGAACACAAGGCCCGCCCTTCCCTCCTGCCGCAGGAACCGCACCTCGATGGGCCGGGCCGGGTCGGCGTACTTGATCAGGTTGGAGCCGATGTTATCCAGAATGCGCCGGATGTACTGCGCCCGCACGGTCAGGAGCACATCCTCGCTGCCCAGCTCCAGCGCACAGGCAAAGCCGCGCTGCTGCAGCATCTCCACCATCTCGGCCAGCGGTTCTTCAAAGATCTGGGAGAAGCGGGCCGGGGCATCCAGCTGCACCACGGTGTCCCGGGTGACCAGCGCGTACTCGAACAGATTGTCGGACAGCTGCTTGATCTGCCGGGCCTTGCCGTCGATCTTTGCCAGATATTCGCCCTCCTGGGCCTCGGTCTCGTATTTGTGGTGGCGCAGGATCTCGGTGTAGAGCAGCAGGGTGGTCAGCGGGGTGCGCAGGTCGTGGGACATCTCAGTGATCAGACTCTTGACCTTGGCGGCAGCCTGAGCCTCCTCGGCCTGCTGCTGGCGCAGGGTCAGACGCAGGCCATCCAGACTGGTGGCCAGCAGGGCCAGCTCATCGTCTCCCTGGATCGTGATGGGGTGGTCAAGGTCACCGCCCTCCATGGCCTGAATCTCCCCGCTGAGCAGGAGGATATAGCGGATGATCTTCCGGCTGCTCAGGAAGAAAAACAGCGGGAAAAGGGCAAAGCTGACAAGCAGCAGGATCTCGCACCCCTTGCCGTAATAGGCATCCACGCCGTTGTAATAGAACATGGCGGTGGTCTCTTTGTCCGAAAAGGTGAGCGAGTACATCGGGAGCCCGTGCTCGGCCGGAACCGCTTCCGTCACGTTTTCCCGCCCCTCGTAGACCGGAGTGACCAGCGGATAGGAGGAATAGAGCATCCGGGAGCGGTCGTAGATGATGAACATCGTGCTGCCGTTCCGCACAGACCAGTCGTCCAGCTTGTCGATATCCCGGCTGGAAAGGCCGCACCGGTCGATATAGCTCTGCAGCTCCTGCACCTGCTTTTCCACAGCCTTCTGCTGGGTTTCCGGCTGGTCAAAATAAAGCCACAGGGCTTTATTCAGCACAACCTGCATTCCCACCAGAAGCATAGCGCTTGCCAGTGCTGAGAACAGGATCATCAGCATCAGCTTGCCGGAAAGTCCCAGCTTTTTACGCATGATCCTTCTCCTCCCCGGGCACAAAGCGGTACCCTTTCCCCCACATGGTCTGCAGACGGGCGGGGTTCTGCGGGTCTTTTTCGATCTTCATCCGCAGATTGCGGATATGTACCATCACGGTGCCGTTGGAGGTGTAGAAATAAGGCTCCTGCCACACATCCTCGTAGATCACCTGCACCGGGAAGATGCGCTGGGGGCTCTGCATGAGCAGCCGCAGGATCTTGTACTCCGTCTCGGTCAGGTCGATCTCCTCCCCGTCCACCCAGACGCGGTTGCAGTCCAGCGCCAGCTTCACGCCATGGCTGCACAGGGTCAGGTTTTCGGCCCGGGCCGGGGCCTGCCCCTTGCCCTGATAGACGCAGTACCGCCGCAGCAATGCCTTGACCCGGGCGCTGAGCTCCGCAAAGGAAAAGGGCTTGGGCAGATAATCGTCCCCGCCCGCGGTCAGGCCCAGCAGCTTATCGGACTCCTGTGATTTTGCCGTGAGGAACAGGATCGGCACTGTGGAGAGCTTGCGCAGCTCCTCGCAGACGCGCAGGCCGCTCATGCCCGGCATCATAATATCCAGGATCACCAGATCGACCTCCGGGCGGAACACCTCCAGTGCCCGGGTGCCGTTTTCGGCTTCGATGATATGGTATCCCTCGCCGGAAAGCAGGATGCGCACGCCGTCCCGGATATCCGGATCGTCCTCCGCGATTAGAATGGTCTGCTCTGCCATGGTCTTCTCCCCTTTTTGTCATTCTCGGTTCTAGTATAACAGCAGTTTCCTGCATTTTCCACGAAATTTTTCTAAGGATTTCTTAAGAAAGCGCCTCTTCCGGTCAGGCCCAGCTGCGGGGACAGAAAAAAGGCATCCCCGCACTTCACAGACGAGGATGCCTTTCTCAAAACGGTTTTCTGCCCCAAAACACCTGCTCCGGCGCGGAGGCTCAGATCGTAAACTGGACGGCGCAGAAGGCTGCATAGATGCAGAGCAGCAGCACGCCCTGCCAGCGGGAGAGCCTGCCCTTGAGCAGAGCGGGCACGGTCAGGAGGAGCATGACCGCGAACATCACGGGCAGATCCATGACCAGAGAGGAATTGATGCCCATGATGGTAGAGTTCTGCGGGATGCTGAAAGGCGACACCGTGATGGACATGCCGCTGACCAGCACCAGATTGAACACGTTGGCACCAATGACATTGCCCAGCGAGAGGGAGCCGTGGCCCTTTGCCAGCGAGGTGATCGCCGTGACCAGCTCAGGCAGAGAGGTGCCCAGCGCCACAAAGGTCAGGGCAATGACGGATTCCGGCACGCCCAGCGCCTGCGCGATCAGGGTGCCGTTGTCCACCAGCAGATTTGCGCCCACAGCGATCAGGGCTGCGCCGAGGACGAGCAGGCCGATCTCCTTGGCAAAGGACATTTCCTTTTCCGGCTCGTCCTCATCGTCTTCCGGGGCGGGGGCGTTTTTCATCGCCAGCACATTGCAGACCATGTAGGCCACGAACATTGCCAGCAGCACAATGCCGATGGGGCGGCTGAAGTAGCCGGTGGTGTAGGCCACGCCCGCATACAGGGCCGCTGCCACAAAGAAGAACAGCACCGGCACCCGCAGGCTCTTGGGGTCCACCTTGCCCGGGCGGACCGCAACGGTGATGGCCGCGATCAGGGCCGCGTTGCAGATGACCGAGCCAATGGCGTTGCCATAGGCGATCTCGCCGTGGCCGGTCATGGCCGAGGTGGTGGAGACCATGACCTCAGGCAGGGTGGTGCCGATGGACACCACCGTGGCACCGATGAGCAGCTCCGGCACCTTGAAGCGGCGGGCGATGCCGGTTGCACCGTCCACGAACCAGTCGCCGCCCTTGATGAGGCAGAGCAGGCCCACGATAAACAATAATACAGGGATCAGCATATAAAATCTCTCCTTTTTAATCCAAAAAGTATTATACCTGTTTCCCCTGCAAAACGCAAGCAAAATCGTGCATTTTCACCCAGCCTTCTCCACCTTTTTGGCGTTGGGGTAGATGCGCTCCATCCGGGCATTGTCAAAATGCTCATCCAGCAGCACATCCACCGCATTGGCCGGAGCCGCGCCGCTGGTGCGGGCATCGTAGCGGGCCAGCGCCAACGCACTGGTCACAAGGTTCACGGCCATGAACACGGCCAGCAGAGCGGTCATCCAGGGGCGGATCCTGCGCTTGACCGCCTTCATCCCCTTTGCCACCAGCGGGTAGCCATAGCGGATCCAGGTCACGGCCGCAATGCCCCAGAAGAAGCAGTACAGCAGGTTGATGCGCCCGCCCAGATTGAACTTGAAGCCGCTGTAATCCCAGAACACGGTGCCAAACAGCAGCTCTGTCACGGCGCTGCACACATACTCATACGCACCGCCCAGGATCACACCGAACCAGAAGATGCGGCTCTCGCTCTTCTGTTCGCCGCCCCGCAGCAGGATGGCGGCCAGCACCAGCGCCAGCCCCCACACCACGCTGAACGGGCCCCAGACCAGGCTGGAACGGCTCATCCAGACCCCGGCGGTGATGCGGCAGAAGATGGTCTCCACCACATCTCCGAGGAAAGCCCCGATGACAAAGAGCCAGAGCAGGTCGGCAAGGGAGAGCTGCTTTTCGGCACTGGTGGTGGGCTCCGGACGCGCCGCAGCAGGGTACGCCCGCTGGATCCGCTTTTCCACGCTGGCGGTAATTTTCTGCCGCAGCCTCTCCGAGCCCCTGCCCAGCTCCCGATTCAGCTGCTCAAGCCGTGGGTGGCGGTTCGCATACCGGCTGACCACCACCATGGCAGAGATCTGGTCAAGGACGGCCAGCGCCATGCCGACCCACACCACAGCGTGGAACAGCAGCGGCGGCAGGTGGGCGCAGAGCCGGAACAGCAGGTCGTTGCCCCAGCGGACTGCCGCCATGCCCAGCAGACCCCACAGCAGGGAGTATTGCAGGCAGACATAGCCGTCCAGATTGAACTTTTTATCGGAGTAGTCCCACCAGCGGCGGTGGTGGATCCGTTCCAGCAGCTTGGCGGTCAGCCACTCCACCACCGTGGCATAGATCATGCTGCCGAAGAACAACGCCGCCAGGCTGGCGCGCTGGTCGTTCAGACCGATGGTGATAAGCACTCCTGCCGTGCCGTACACAAAGCAGAAGGGGCCGGAGGCCACACCGCGGTTGGTGAACCGGCGGCCCTTTGCGGTTGCAACAACGGTCTCGCCTACCCAGCCTAAAAAGGAATATACCAGATAAATTACACAAAGAGTATAGAGATTCAGGTTCATAGCGCTCCTTTCCCGGAACAAAAAGGGGCCGGGAAGCGGTGTTCCCGACCCTCTTTGTTCAGTTTACGAATTACAGCTGGCTCTTATACAGTGCCTCGATCTCCTCCACGCTGGTATCGCGGGGGTTGCCGGGGCGGCAGGCATCTGCAAAAGCAGACTCGGCCAGGAAGTGGATGTCCTCTTCCTTCAGGATGCCCTGCAGGTTTGCGGGGATGCCCACATCCGCGCTCAGCTGCTTGACGGCGGCGATGGTGGCATCGGCGGCCTCGGCATCGTTCATCTCGTCGATGCCCTTCACGCCCATGGCCTTGCCGACTGCGCGGTAGCGCTCCCCGGCAACGGTCTTGTTGTACTCCAGACCCACCGGCAGCAGGATGGCGCAGGCCACGCCGTGGGGGGTATCATACAGAGCGGACAGGCCGTGTGCCATGGAGTGGACGATGCCCAGGCCCACATTGGAGAAGCCCATACCGGCGATATACTGGCCCAGAGCCATGCCCTCGCGGCCCTCCGGGGTGTTCTGCACGGCACCGCGCAGGTTCTCGCTGATGAGCTTGATGGCTTCCAGATGGAACATATCGGAGATGGTGCAGTGGCCCTTGGTGATGTAGCCCTCGATGGCGTGGGTCAGAGCATCCATACCGGTAGCGGCGGTCAGGCCCTTGGGCATGGAGGACATCATATCGGGATCGACCACAGCGATCTCGGGGATATCGTTGGTGTCCACGCAGACGAACTTGCGCTTCTTCTCCACATCGGTGATGACGTAGTTGATGGTGACCTCAGCCGCAGTACCGGCGGTGGTGGGCACGGCAATGGTGAACACAGCGTGCTTCTTGGTGGGAGCCACGCCTTCCAGAGAGCGCACATCCGCGAACTCGGGGTTGTTGATGATGATGCCGATGGCCTTTGCGGTATCCATGGAGGAGCCGCCGCCGATGGTCACGATGCAGTCTGCCTCAGCAGCCTTGAAGGCTGCCACGCCGTCCTGCACGTTGGCGATGGTGGGGTTGGGCTTGATCTCGCTGTAAACAGCGTAGGCGAAGTTTGCAGCATCCAGCAGGTCAGTGACTTTCTTGGTCACGCCAAACTTGATCAGGTCGGGGTCAGAGCAGACAAAAGCCTTCTTGTAGCCGCGGGCGGTCAGCTCGGGAACGATGTTCTCAATGGCACCGTGGCCATGGTAGGAAATGGTGTTCAGAACAATGCGGTCAGCCATAATTATTTTCCTCCAAATCATTCTGCCCGCCTGCCAGCGGGCTCTCTCTGTTGTTAAGGATACCACATTGTTAAACAATATTCAATGTACTTTTCTTTTGATTTCTATGAATTTTTTACACTTTCCAGCAAAAGAAAACACCGTACTACTCCCTCAGTCTCGCATTTGCTCGACAGCTCCCTCCAGGAGGGAGCCTTAACGCGGCGGCCAACGCAAAAACCTCCCTCTGAGAGGGAGGTGGCATCGCATCAGCGATGCCGGAAGGAGTGATACAGCGTTTTTGTCGTTTCATTTACCACAGCCGGATGACCTTGATGACTCCCTCGGCCTTATCACGGGCCAGCTCAAGGTGATGCTGCAGCGCATCGGCGGCGGTGTTCCAGTTGTCGCTCAGGGCGGCATTCAGAATTTCCAGATGCTCCTCACAGGTCTGATCCTGATTGATCATGCTCACCTTGCCGGTCATAATGCGGAAACGAGTGTTCAGGCCGGTGATGCGGTCATAGCCAGAGCGCAGATATTTGTTGGGCAGGCTGCTCATCAGCAGCTCATGGAAATCATCGTCGGATTTGCAGAAGTCGTCGATCCGCTCGGGGTGGTGCATCAGCTCAGTGTAGGCCTCCAGCTGCTCCCGGGGGATCAGGTTGCCGTAGGTGCGCAGGGCGTAAGGCTCCACCAGCAGGCGCATCTCGAACATGCTGTGCACGTCCTCTTCGGTAATGCCGGAGACCATCAGCCCCTTTTTGGGCAGGATGGTGATCAGCCCCTCCTGCTCCAGGCGGCCCAGCGCGTCACGCATGGGGGTGCGGCTGATGTTGCCCATCTCAGCGCAGAGCTTCTGCTCGTTCAGAAATTCGTTGGGGCGGTACTCACAGTTCAGAATCTTCGTTTTCAGGTACTGGTAAGCCTGCAGCTTCAGGCTGAGCTTTGACTGGGAATCCATCTCTTTCATTGTTCTATCTCCTAGTTCGCAAGCAGGACCATTCAGGCAGCAATCAGTCGCCCGCCGGACAGCTTGTATCCCTTAAATAATCCAAGTAATCATTAATATTATTATCACATATCTGGACAATGTTTACAAGACTTTTTTGAAAACTTTGGGAGCTTTTCCGTTTTGAACAGATATCATGCATTATTTTGCTATAAATTGAACAGTTTTTTTGTGCTTGTCGCCAGTGTTTCGTTCTTGTTTTGCATCAAAGGATAAATTGTGGTACACTTGACCCAGAAAGGAAGGCTGATACCATGGCAGGTCGCGGGGGGTACAACACCAAAACCCGGCAATTGATCCTGGATTATCTCATCAACAACCGCCAGCACGCGGTCAGTGCATCCAACATTCTGGAACATCTGGAGGCAGAGGGGGCCAGCCCCAATCCCACCACGGTGTACCGGTATCTGGACAAGCTGGCAGGCGAGCAGCGCATTATGAAATATGTGGCCGATAAGGGCGAAAAGGCCGTGTTCCAGTATGTGGACGAGGGCCGCCACTGCCGCGAGCACCTGCACCTGAAGTGCGTGCAGTGCGGGCGCATCTATCACCTGGACTGCCACTTTATGGATGAGGTGCGTGCCCATCTGATGGCAGAGCACGGCTTCACCCTGCAGTGCGAGGGCAGCGTTTTGTACGGATTGTGCCGCAGCTGCGCACAAAACAGCCCCCATCTGGGGCAGACCGCACAAAAATGCGAACACTGTGTTGACACGGGCAAAGAGCCGTGATACAATGCAGGCAGGAAAAGCGTTGATCGGGAAAAGTAAGTGCTCAAGGTTCTTTTGCAGCGAGTGCGGGCCGGTGGAAGCCGCACAGAGAACGAGCCCCGAACGAACCCCCGTGAGCTTCCCCCTGAACCTGCTTCGGGCAGTTAGTAGGGGCCGACGGCAGCCGCTCGTTATCGCGGCAGTGCTTTCAACGGGGAGAGTACACAAAAGTGACTGGTGTGTTCGCGCACCGGTAATTTAGGTGGCACCACGGATACGGCAGCATTCGTCCTAGCAATGGGATGAAGGCTGCCGTATTTTTTTATTTGCAAAAACCTCTCAGTCACCGGGAAACTTGCCTCTTCTATCAGGAGAGGTGGCAATGCGAAGCATTGACGGAGAGGTTTAGAGAGAGGGGTAAGAAATATGTGTTGTGTTATGGGTTACACGGGGCACGACCTGAGTGCCGCCAAATTCAAGGAGTATCTGCTGCGCACCGTGATGCGCGGGCCGGACGACCAGCGTGTGGTGGAAGGGCCTTTTGGTCTGATGGGCTTTGGCCGCCTTGCCATCATGGGCCTGACCCCGGAGGGGATGCAGCCCTTCTACCGCGGTGCCGACTGTGTGGTCTGCAACGGTGAGCTCTACGGCTTCCGCTTTGAGAAGGAGATCCTGAAGCGCCGGGGCTACAAGTTTGCCTCCGACTGCGACTGCGAGATCCTGCTGCCGCTGTATTACGAGTACGGTCTGGATATGTTCCGCCACATGGACTCCGAGTTCGCGCTTATTCTGTATGATTCCCGCAAGGATCGGCTGATCGCAGCCCGCGACCCCATCGGCATCCGTCCACTGTTCTACGGCTATTCCAAGTCCAGCCACCAGATCGCCTTCGCCTCCGAGATGCAGAACCTGATCGGCTGGTGCGACGACATCCGCCCCTTCCCCATCGGCAGCTACTACTGCGATGGCCGCTTTGTCCGCTATGAGGACATTGCCGACGTGCCCGCCCCCATGGAGGATGACATGGAGACCACCCTGCGGAACATCCGCGAAAAGCTGATCGCAGGCGTAGAAAAGCGTCTGGATGCCGATGCCCCTGTGGGCTTCCTGCTCTCGGGCGGTCTGGATTCCTCGCTGGTCTGCTCCATTGCAGCCAAGAAGCTGGGCAAGCCCATCCGCACCTTTGCCATCGGCATGGACACCGATGCCATCGACCTGAAATATGCCCGCCAGACCGCCGATTATCTGGGCAGCGAACACCATGAGATCATCATCAACCGGGACATGGTCATCCAGAGCCTGGAGGAGGTCATCCGACTGCTGGGCACCTGGGATATCACCACCATCCGCGCCAGCATGGGCATGTACCTGCTCTGCAAGGCCATCCACGAGCAGACCGATGTGCGCGTGCTGCTGACCGGCGAGATCTCCGATGAGCTGTTCGGTTACAAGTACACCGACTACGCCCCCACCGCCGATGCCTTCCAGCAGGAGAGCCAGAAGCGCATCCGGGAGCTGTACATGTACGACGTTCTCCGGGCCGACCGCTGCATCTCCGCCAACAGCATCGAGGCCCGTGTGCCCTTTGGCGATCTGGATTTTGTGCGCTACGTCATGGCCATTGACCCCGAAAAGAAGCTGAACAGCTACGGCAAGGGCAAGTACCTGCTGCGCAAGGCCTTTGAGGGCGACTGGCTGCCCCCGGAGATCCTCTGGCGCGAAAAGGCCGCCTTCTCCGATGCCGTGGGCCACAGCATGGTGGACGACATCAAGGAGTACGCCGAGAGCCTGTACACCGATGAGGAGTTCCAGCTCCGCCGGGCAAACTACTCGGCCCACTGTATGCCCTTTACCAAGGAGAGCCTGTTCTACCGCGAGATCTTCGAGAAATACTACCACGACCAGAGCCGCACCATCGTGGGCTTCTGGATGCCGAACAAGGCATGGCCCGGCTGCAACGTCAACGATCCTTCTGCCCGTGTGCTGGCAAACTACGGCGCTTCCGGCGTGTAATCCTTTTTCCAGACAGCAAAAGACGGTGTGTCCGCTCCGGGCACACCGCCTTTTTGTTTACTCCAGATTCAGTTTATTTTTCATCAGCCACCGGGTCAGGAAGAAGTATGCCGCCGCAATGGCTGCAGTCACGGCAAAGCAGAACAGATAGCCAACGTCTGTTCCAAGTGCCGCCGTCAGCCAGCGCATCGGGGTCACTCCATAGCTCACACCGGTCACGTTCACACCCACGACCCGGTACGTGACATCCACGATCATACTCACATCATTCGTGCCCAGCAGCTTATCGAGCTGGGTCTCCACGATGTTCAGGCCGATAAACGCGAGGATCCCGGCCACCATCACATGCTTTGGGAATTGATGGGCGATCATACAGGCAGCGTAAACGCAGAGGATGAGGCTTGCCAGCCGGGCCAGATTGATGAGGATGGTCCAGAACGTCACCAGCCAGAACTTCGCGCCCAGTTCCCCATACAGCATCCCCCACAGCTGCTTCCAGCTGTTCCAGTCCACCATGCCGAAGGTCTCCTGGTCAATCACACCGATGCTGACCATCACCGTGATGCAGACGATGCCCACAAGGCCGCTGCACAGCACCCAGACCATGCTGGTGAGGAGCTTGGAGAGGATGAGCTGGTTCTCATTGACCGGCAGCGTGTGCATCAGGTAGCCTTCCCGGCCCAGCAGGTTCTGATAAAAGCGCTGGATGGTGTTCACGAAGCAGAGCACCGCGATGGCAAGGATGACCGAGACATACACGATCATCAGAATCACTTCGAGATTCTGGAAGCTTGTGCTGTGAGCCAGCGCGTGTTCCTGCCGGAAGGTCACGCCCAGCACCACGCTCAACAGCGCCAGCGCCAGATACAGCCCGAAATACAGGCGTTTCGTGGCCTTGAACTCATATTTCAGCAATTGTTTCAGCATTTGAATACCTCCCGGAAATATGCATCGACGCTCTTGCCCTCGGTCTCGCGGATATCGTCCACAGCGCGGTGAGCAAAGATTCGGCCGTCCTTCAGGAACACGGCCTCGTCCAGCACCGGCTCAATGTCCTCGATGAGGTGGGTAGAAATGACAACGGTCGCGTCCTTGCTGTAGTTGGAAATGATGGTGTTCAGGATGTAGTCCCGGGCCGCAGGGTCCACGCCGCCGATGGGCTCATCCAGCAGGTAGAGACGGGCGTGGCGGCTCATGGCCAGCACCAGCTGAACCTTCTCCTTGTTGCCCTTGGAAAGGGTCTTGAGCCGGGCATTGGGGGCGATGTTCAGCCGGGCCAGCATCTCATTGGCCTTGTCGGCGTCAAAGCCGATGTAAGCCTTGGCCTGACTGGGCGTGCCGTAAAAATCCCGGAACATCTCCACCAGCTCCTCCACCCGCATCCAGTCGGGCAGCCAGTCGGCGTCTGGCAGGTAGGAGACCAGCTCCTTGGTCTCCGGGCCGGGGGCCATGCCCGCGATCCGGATGCGGCCTTCCGTGGGCTGCAGCAGACCATTGGCCAGCTTGAGCAGGGTGGTCTTGCCGCTGCCGTTGGGGCCCAGCAGCCCTACGATGCGGCCAAAATCCAGCTCCAGATCGATGCCGTCCAGCGCGGTCTTTTCCTTTCCGTATACTTTTGTCAATTTTTCACAGGTCAGCACCTTACTCATGGGGTTCTACCTCCTCTGTATCCCAGTGCTCCAACAGGGCTGCCGCCTTTTCCGGCGTGTAGCCGATGCTGCGCATCTTCTCCAGAAAATCTGCCGCGATGTCATGGGCGGCGGCAGCCCGCAGTTGTTCGATCAAATTCGTATCCTCCGTGACGTAGCGTCCGCTGGTGCGCTCGGTGCGCACAAGGCCCTCACTTTCCAGCTGGGCCAGAGCCCTCTGCATCGTGTTGGGGTTGACCCCGGCAGCTGCGGCCAGATCCCGCACCGAATCCAGATGGCCCCCCGGCGGGTAGGTGCCCGCCAGAATTCTGGCTTTGAGCCGTTCCACCAGCTGGGCATAGATCGGGCGGCTGGCATCAAACTGTTCACTCATTCTGCTTTGCCCTCCTTATGTGTTGCTGTATTAAGCAACTAATACAATAATACACATTTTTGCATTTCTGTCAAGAGGAAACCCAAAAGTTTTTTCGGACAGCAAAAAGGGACCCCGCAGCCAACCGGCTGTGGGGTCCCTCTGATTTATGGATTACTGCTGCTCCTGCGCGGCGCGCTTGGCTTCCAGCGCCAGAATGGCATCGCGGCGGCTCAGGTTGATGCGGCCCTGCTGGTCGATGTCCGTGACCTTGACCACGATGGCATCACCCACGGCGACCACATCCTCCACGCGCTCCACACGCTTGGTGTCCAGCTTGGAGATGTGCACCAGACCTTCCTTGCCCGGTGCGATCTCCACAAAGGCACCAAAGTTCATCAGGCGGGTGACCTTGCCCTTGTAGATGGCACCGATCTCGGGATCCTCCACAATGGTCTTGATGGTGAAGATGGCGCGCTTTGCGTCCTCCTGATCCACGGCGGAGACGAACACATGGCCGTCCTCCTGCACATCGATCTTGCAGTTGCAGGTGGCGCAGATGTCCTGGATGACCTTGCCGCCCTTACCGATCACGTCCTTGATCTTATCGGTAGGGATCATCATGCTGAACATCTTGGGAGCCCAGCGGCTCAGCTCCTCACGGGGCTGTGCGATCACGGGCTTGATGATCTCGTCCAGGATGTACAGGCGGCCCTTGCGGCACTTCTCAAAGGCCTCGGCAATGATATCGTAAGTCAGGCCGTCGATCTTGATGTCCATCTGGATGGCAGTGATGCCCTTGCGGGTGCCGCCCACCTTGAAGTCCATATCGC
>PPYF01024754.1_pt1 | contig 20593 bp, 26 predicted proteins | sample 1559871 | NCBI WGS metagenome assembly PPYF01 (sample SAMN08240021, study PRJNA423297) | Human gut metagenome, whole genome shotgun sequencing project. | reverse complement strand
TGTTTATACTCTAAATTACAAAAAACTTTCAAGCCAATGATAAGAATTACCGTTTTATGAAAGATAATATCTGATTATCAATCAAAAAGGCAACTCTAATTCGGAGTTGCCTTTTTAGGTTACTATATTTTAAAATCTTTTCTCGGATGTTTTGTTGTAAGAATATCTCGTTGCTTTGACATGGCAACATGAGTATAGATTTCAGTAATATTGATGGAACTATGTCCTAGCATTTCCTGAATATAGCGAATATCAACATCTGCTTCCAAAAGGCTGGTAGCGAAAGTGTGCCGGAACATATGAGGAGTGATATGTAACTCTATGGCGGCAAGAGAAGTGTATTTGTTGATTGCTCTGCGAACAGCCTGATCAGATAAAGGATTGCCTGACTGATTTACAAAAAAATGGTTCGTACTTTGAATTATAGTCAGGAAATTTTTTTTGTATTTTTCTAAAATATGGATAACATCATCATTTCCTATTTGCAATTTTCTTTCTTTGGAACCTTTTCCATATATTAAGATTGTTCCGTCGTATAGATTTATGTCATTCATTTTTAAGGAGCAAAGTTCAGAAATCCGTATTCCTGTAGCAAAAAGCAATTCGATCACAGCAGCATCTCGTAGAGCGTGTTTCTTTTGATAATCAGTTTTTGCATCAGAACACTGCTTGTAAATGGTAGACAAAAGTATTTCAACTGTATTTAAAGGTATAGTTTTTGGCAAAATGACTGGTTCGCGGAATTTTACTTGTATTTTACTGAATGGGTTTTGAATAATAATGTCTTTGTATTCAAGATAGTGGAAGAATGCCTTTATCGAGGCAATTTTCCTTTTAACTGTCTTTGGTTTGTACTTTTGATGGAGTTCGGAAATATAGTTTTCTAATACACCAGGGGTAATGTCCAAAACATCCATATTTGTAAGCTGAACAGAAAATTGTGTAAGGTCAATTTTATATGCCTTTAATGTTTTTACATCAAGTCTTTTCTGGTATTTACAATATTCTAAATAGTTGTGTGTATGTGTTTGTAAGTTACTCATAATGAATTCTCCTTGTTTTTTTGTATAGTTTATCAGAAATATATCGGATAGGGGATGTGCGCTGTGCAAGATACCAAATTATGACGTACTACCTACCATATTATGACGTAAAAAAATGGGTTTTATTGTCTTAATATTTTCTTAGGCTTAAAAGAGCCAAGAACAATTGAATAGGACACGCATACATCTGATTTTATTTTCGCCTTTATCCGTAAATCTTTATGGTTTCCGGGTAGGGGTGGCAGAAACCCATTTCGTGCGATGAAGCTCCTCGATACGGATTACTGTGCTGACAAGTCTTTGAATTGTTTAGCGGTTGTGGTGGTCTTGTATTGTGCCTGTGAAGGTTCTAAGCAGAGGTTTGTGCCTACCGGACGTGGCAGCCGGAGATAATGAGATAGAACAGCACCGGAATTTCAGCGAAACGCATTTTCCGGGAGTGGCTCCCTGTAGATTCCGTCTGGTTGGGCATGATGGAGGTGCAGTGTGGGATTGCCGTCCCAATGTATGTTGCCCGGCTGGGGGTGCTGTCAAGTGGCAGCTAGGAGAATAGCGGCTTTTGCCGCTGTTCTCTGACATGATAAAAAAGCTGCTTAAAAGATTGGATTATTATGAAGTTATCTTTTGAGATAAGGGAGCGGCAGATCCGTTTCATTATCTCAGGAGATAACAGCCGGCGTATCTTTCTGTAATAATCTAAGAAAGAGCAGGTAAAGAGAATATGTGCAAGATAGGCATTATGTTAGGTACAGCCGGGGAGAATCTTCCTTCGGCTATTTTATTTATGAACTCCAACAAATCGGAGAAGAACATCCGTAAAAAGGTTGCCAAGACCAGAGAGAAGTGTCTCTCGCATGGAATTATCTTAGGACATGATGTGGTCATTTGCAAAGGACCGGACAGGGATGTTGACCGTGATGCAGTCAATCTCTTGATTTCCTTTTTGATGACCGGACAGTATGATATGGTGGCGGTGGACAAGCTGACAGATTTAACGGAAGATGTATCCGATATGGAGGAACTTATGAAGGATGCCGCTAAGATTGGTGTCGGCTTCCTTGAATTATCCACAATGGACTATTACGAATACAAGGATGTAAAGTCTGCCCCTGACAATATTATTCCGATATGGGACGGAGGTACAGACTGCTGATGAAAATCAGATGAGGAGACATACTTTATGCGGATTTGGGTGGTCAGTATCAGGGAAGTATGCAGGGAGGTATGCGACCTGTGGTTGTTGTCAGCAATAACATGGCAAACAAGCACAGTACCGTAATTACGGTAGTCCCTCTCTCCACCAAAATCTTTAAAAAGAAAAACCTTCCAACTCATGTATTCGTATCGGCATACCGGGCAGAGGGATTAGAACAGCACAGCATAGCCCTCTGTGAACAGGTGACTGCCCTTGATTATGGCAGGATTATTGAGAACATGGGAAAGGTTGACGAGGAAACCCTTGCAAGGATCACTGAGGCGGTGCAGGTACAGGTGGGGGTGTTTGATAAGTATAACTGATAAAAAGAGTAAAGCCGGGCGCAGTGTCCTGGCTTTTTACATAGCTTTCCATAATTATATATAAGGAAAGCAAATTTATTGGACATGGAGGTAAAACATGACAGCAGAAGAACATAGAAAATTTCTGGAAACAGATTTTTCAGACGTAAAGCTGGAGGAGCTTACTGATATAGGGAAAATCCGCATAGACAGAAAGAAGAGCGTGGAAGAAAAAAAGCGGCAGTATCTGAAACAGGTGGGAAATCCATATCTGGTAAGGGTGGGCGATACAATGGTAAAGATAAGATTTGCAAACAGCGGGGTTTCTTTTGAAGAAGCGTTTGAAAATCTGCTGCTTATGGCATAGGGATTCTTTTGCGAAAGAAGTCAGAGAAACAATAAAAATAAAAAAGTCGTGGAAAATCTTTTGGATATGTGTTATGATATGATTCAAGGAAAGGGCAGTCTGCGAAGAAACAGTGAGAAAGGACCTTTGCAGTATGGCTTAAACACATCTGTGTTACCGGGATTTGTTCCGACTTAACATTTATGTAAGGAGGAACAGACGATGGGTAATATCCAACAAGTCAAAAAGATTTATCATGCAGCTATTTATGTGAGGCTGTCAAAAGAAGATGGCGATGTTGCTGAGCTGGGAAAGGGTGAAAGCAACAGTATTTCTAACCAGAAATCCCTTATTAGAGATTTTTTAAGAAACAAGGAAGATATTGAGATTGTGTCAGAACGGGTGGATGACGGATACTCCGGTTCTAATTTTGAGCGCCCACAGTTCCAGTTAATGATGGAGGAAATAAAAAAGGGCATCGTAGATTGTGTTGTGGTAAAAGATTTGTCACGTTTCGGGCGTGAATACATTGATTCCGGGAAATATATTGAAAGACTTTTCCCGGCTCTTGGTGTGCGCTTTATTGCAATCAATGACCACATCGACAGTCTGGAGGATGGACGGGATGGCATTGTGGTTCCCTTCAAGAACCTTATGAACGATGCTTATTGCCGGGATATTTCCATAAAGATAAGAAGTCATTTGGAAGTCAAAAGAAAGAACGGAGATTACATAGGAGCATTTACTCCGTATGGTTATTTAAAAGATGAAAAGGATAAGAACAGGCTTGTGCCAGATACTTATGCTGCAGGAATTGTAAAAGAAATCTTCCGTATGAAACTAGGCGGAATGAGTCAGACTGCAATCGCAAATCACTTAAATGACCACGGTGTATTATCCCCTATGGAATATAAGCATAGTCTTGGTATTCGTATTCAGGATAATTTTAAAACACACGAACAGGCAGAGTGGAGTGCCATGTCGGTAAGGCGTATTCTTGAGAATGAGGTCTATACAGGAACTCTGGTGCAGGGAAAGCATACCACACCCAACCATAAGGTAAAAAAGTTGATTGAAAAACCGGAGGAAGAGTGGGTGCGAATTGAGAAGAACCACACGCCTATCGTTACAGACAGGGATTTTGCATTGGTTCAGAAACTGTTGGGAATGGATACAAGGACTTCTCCTTATGAAACAGAAGTTTATGTTCTGTCCGGACTGGCGGTATGCGGAGATTGTGGTGCACCTATGATTAAGCGGGATGTTCCGGCAGGTGGTAAAGTGTATTCTTATTATATCTGCTCTAGAAACAGTGCAACGAAAGAGTGCAGTACACACCGTATTTCGAGAGAAAAGCTGGAGACTCTGGTGCTTCAGATATTGCAGGTACACATTGCAAATATTTTGGATATGAAACGCATTCTTGAATATGTCAATGTTATGCCTTTTCAGGAACTGGATATCAAGGAACTGGAAAATCGCAGGGATGCTAAAGAACAGGAAATTTTGCGGTGCAAGGAGATGCGAAACCTGCTCTATGAAGATTTAAAGGAAGGAATTGTTTCAAAAGAGGATTATGCAGAGCTGTATGAAGGCTACAATGACAAGCGGAAAAAAGCAGAGGAGGCAGTCAGAACCATACAGCAGGAAATAAAGGATATTCTTGAATCAAAGACGGAAAAGTATCAATGGCTGGATTATTTTACAGAACACCACAACATTGAACAATTAACAAGAACAGTGGCTGTGGAACTGATTGACAAGGTAAAAGTTTTTGATAAAAAGCATATTGAGGTTGTATTCCAGTTTGATGACTGTTACCAGTCCCTGTTAAAGCAGATTGGCAGGGTGGGATGCAATGTGTCTACGGAAGATAACGGAAGAATCGCAATCGAAAGAAAGGAGGTCGTATAGTATGGCTAGAAAATCAAGAAAAGTGGATTTTGTCAACGTTGGAGTTGTGGCAGACGATACCCGGCATAGAACAAAGGAAGCCAAAGCGGAGATAAAGCATCCGGTTTTCCGGGCAGGGCTATATGCACGTCTTTCTTTAGAGAGTGAGGAGAACAGGGAACGGAATACGATTGAGACACAGATGGAGCTGTTAAAGAAATTTGTGGATCAGACAACGGATATTGTGGTGGAAAAGGAATACTTTGACATATCAAAAACCGGAACCGATTTTGAACGGTCAGGATTTGATGAAATGATGCAGGATATCCGCAGCAGCCGTATTAACTGTGTAATTGTAAAAGACCTGTCCAGACTAGGCAGAAATTATGTTGAAGCAGGAAATTATATCGAGAGAGTGTTTCCATTCTTCGATGTACGCTTTATTGCGGTCACGGATGGCTATGATTCTGAAAAGGGAGAAGCAAATCTGGCGGTCTGTATGTCAAATATCTTTAATGAGTATTATTCAAGAGATTTGGGGAAGAAAATCAAGGCAGCAGCCCGCAGCAACTGGGAAAAAGGAAAATGTGTGGCTGGTAATATCGTTTATGGTTTGAAAAGAGATCCCGCTGATAAATACCACATTATCCATGATGAAGAAACAGCTCCAAATGTGGTGCGGATTTACGATATGTTCCTTGCAGGAGCGACTTATGCAGAGATAGCAGCAACATTTAATAAAGAGGGGCTGTTGAATCCGAGAGCATATAAGCGTTTCAAAAGCACAGGAAAGATACCGGATACCTTTGACATCAGGTGGCAGGCTGGCAGTATTCCGAAACTGCTGTCCAACCGTTATTATATCGGGGATAGTGTGCATGGTCAGCATACCAATGATTCCTTCCGGGAAAAGAAGCAGCGGCTGGAGCCGGAGGAAAACTGGATCATCATTGAAGATACCCATGAGCCGGTGGTGTCAAAGGAAGTGTTTGAGAAAGCACAGAGGGAGATGGAGAGAAGAAAAGCAAGCCATAAGGCTTCAAAGTCTCCAGGCAAATACAGCGTGGCAGACCGCAATTTCTTTGGGAATAAAATTGTCTGTGCAGACTGTGGAAAGACCATGTACCTGCAGCGGAGCGGCAATGACAAGGCTGTATTTAACTGTGGCTCCCATTTATTAAAAAAACAGTGTTCATCACACAGGGTTTATGATACAGATATTTATGATCAGGTGTTAAAGGTTATTCACACCCATATGAATGTGTATCTTGACAAAGTGGAAATGATACGCCGGATGAATCAGAGGCAGGAAAGCATCGCCAGGTATGATGTTTTCGGAAAAGAAATCAGGAAATGTCATAAGGAACTGGAAAAACTTGCAGCAGATAAGGAAAGGCTTTATGAGGATTATGTATGCCACATAATTGATGCAGAGCAGTATGAGAGTTTCAAGGAGCGGGATGCAATCCGGGAAAAGGAACTGAAAGAAAGAATTGATGAACTGTCTGAACACAAGGCAGGATATTCTATAAATTTTCACACGGACAGAGAATGGGAAGAAGTGATTGATGCTTACCGGGATAAACGAAAACTGACAAAAAAAATGGTAGATGCTTTCGTGGAGAAAATAGAAGTCAATGCAGACCGTTCCATAAAAATTCATCTGGTTTATGATGATATGCTGAAGGAACTGGTATGCTATGCAAAAGAAAGAGAGGCAGAGTATGGAAAACAATAATGTAATTGCTATGTATATCCGCCTTTCTGACGAGGACAGAAATGTGGACGGATGCGAAAAGAAAGAAAGCAACAGTATATCAGCACAGCGTAACTTGATTACTTCCTATATTAACAGCCGGGAAGAATTTAAAAATTTCGAAATAATGGAATATGCCGATGATGGGTACAGCGGCACAAATTTCCAAAGACCACAGTTCCAGCAGATGATGATGGATGCCAGACGAGGGCATATCAGTGTAATTGTTGTAAAAGATTTTTCTAGATTTGGTCGTGATTATCTTGAGGTAGGGAACTTTTTAGAACGGATACTCCCCATTCTGCAGATACGGTTTATCTCAGTTAATGATAATTTTGACAGTGAGCAATGCCGGGGGATGACAGGCGGTATGAGCGTTGCATTAAAAAATATCCTGAATGCCATGTACAGCAGGGACTTATCCGTCAAGGTGAAATCAGCATTGAACACCAGAGCTGCAAGAGGGGAATATGTATCCTCATTTGCGGCATACGGATACCGTAAAAACCCGGAGAATGTACATCAGCTTGTTATTGATTCGGAGGCGGCTGAGATTGTAAAGCTTGTATTCACTATGGCAGCGGAAGGCAGGACAAAATCGGAAATATGCCGATACCTGAATGAAAATCAGGTTATGACACCTACCGAGCATATCAGAAGAAATGGTGTGAATAAGAGCACTTACCATGAAAAAGAATTGAAGCTGTGGAGCAGTACAACAATTGGAGATATGCTGAAAAATGAGGTATATCTTGGAAAAACCATATGGAACAAATCAAAAAACACGCATGTCGGCTCGAAGCGGCAGATCAAAAATGACCGTTCTGAATGGAAAGTCGTAGAAGGTACTCATGAACCTATTGTGTCACAGGAATTATTTGATCAGGCAAATGAAAGGGCATTTACACATATTCCAAAGAAAACTGTAAAAAAGAGAAAGCCGCATCCGCTGCTGTTCTGTCCGTATTGTGACCGATACATGAGCTTTGGTGGCGGCAGGCACCTAAATTACCGTTGTTCTCAGTTGAGCCATACCGGAATAAAGGAATGTGCACAAAGCAAAATCAACCGGGAGCTTTTGGATAACCTCATTCTTAACTGTACAAAGGAGATGGTTAATTTCGTGTCAGCCACTTTAGAATGCAGGAAAAAGCAATGGTCGGAAAGTTGTATGCTGTCAGAAGAAATGGCGGCATTACAGAAAGAAAGGACAAGGATTTCTGCAAGAAAATTTACAATTTATGATGATTACCGCAATGGGAACAGCAGCAGGGAAAAATATCTGTACAATATTGAAAAGATACAGGAAAGACTTACAGCGCTTGATAAAATGATACCTGATTTGGAACAGCGGATAAAAGAAGCAAAAGAAAATATAGAGACATCGAATGAGAAAGAAAAAAATCTGGAAGATATAGCAGCATTACAGACTTTTGATAAGGAAGTACTGTCAAAGGTCATTGACAAGGTGTATGTCTATGGACCGGATCGGGTGGAAATCATCTGGAAGGCAGATGATATTTTCTTTCGTGAAGAACTTCCGGAGAAGAGAAAGGTTATCAATCCAGCAGAAATGTCCAATGAGGGATAGTAAGTATATGTGGTAAAAGCAGGATAGAGCAGTTGGAAAGCATCACAGGCAGATTGTTTGTCGGTGGTGCTTTTTTGCCAAAAAGAATGTTATTTTTTAGATTTTGCTTGAAAAAAGTAGATTATTCACGAATTTATATTGAAAAAAATATAGATAGTGATAAAATACATTATGTTTATATGCTGTATTTGCTTCGAAAGGAGAAAAACATGGATAAGAGAAGAATAGCTATTTTTTCTAATGAGTTAAGAAGGTTGCTAAATAGTCAGAGAATGGCAGAAGTTATAAATAGAATTAATCAAGCAAATTTGTCTCAACAGGAATTGGAATTTTTGTTTGAGTGTTTGCATACAGGTGGTTATGATGAGACTACAGATTCATTTATACTTTGTGAATCAGACAATTCTGCTTTCTTATCTCTTGTTAATATGGTTGAGAGTAAGGTAAATAAGAAAGAGTAGGTACTGGCAAATGGATTTAGCAATGGTTATATTAACAGCACTTGCCGTTTTGGTCAGTGTTATAGCACTATATGTGAGTTTTAAGGCATCTCAAAAGGGAAATGAGTTGGCTTCAGTTGCAAATGATTTGACTAAAACTGCGAATGATATGCAGATGGCTCAGGTTGAGATGCAGATACGGGAATTGATTTTGAGTGCTAGAAGTCGTTATGAGGATAAGGTTGTTCAATTTAAGAATGATGAAGATATTGAATTGTGTAAATCGATGCTTGATTCCGCATTAGAAGGGGTTTTGAATGCATACGATGAGGCTTGTGCCAAATATTTAGACGGAAAAGTTGACAAAGAGCGTTTTAAGAAGTTGTATCATGATGAGATTCGTCAACTTGTTGATGATGCAACAACAAAAGAAAAATATATAGAGCCTCAAACGAAATTTCATGCAACAGTTAAAGTATATACAGAATGGAATAATTTAGAGAGCTAATTTGAAAGAAAATCACATAAAATTATAAAGAGGACATCATAGAGCTGGTTCTATGGTGTCTTTTTGTGTGAAAAAATAATATTTTTTTAGATTTTAGTTGACAAAAGCAGAATTACTTGCTCTTACAATGGCGGATTTTGATTTTGAAAATGGTACGGTTCGCATAAATAAATCATATCAGAGACTTAAGGGACAAGATTATATTACGACACCAAAGACACCAAAAAGTAACAGGACAATTAAACTGCCCAAATTCCTATCAGAAGAAATGAAGGATTATTTTGCAATGATTTATGATATCGAACCAAAGGATAGAATCTTTCAAGTGACAAAGAGTTTTCTTCATCATGAAATGGAGAGAGGTGCAAAGCTGTCTGGAGTAAAGAAGATAAGAATTCATGATCTTAGGCATTCTCATATATCACACTTGATTGATCTTGGTTTTTCTGCCGTTGCTATTGCAGACAGAGTCGGTCATGAGAGTATAGATATTACGTATCGCTATTCGCATTTATTTCCGTCAAAGCAGGTGTCTATGGCTGATAAATTAGATGAAGTAAATGCAAATTTTGAAAATGATGATCAGGATGTAGTGTCGGATGTGATGGCTGAAAAGTTAAAAACGCAAGAGGCGGTCGAGAATGATAATAAAATTCTTGATATACAAAAGTATCTTGTGGGCTAAAAAAGAATGGGATATCAGAGAGATAGGAGATGATACGAATGAGTGAAAAAAGAGTTGATGAAAAAAAACAGATGGAGAAATGTAATGGTTTCATTTCGCATGTCACCTGAAGAAGCAAAAGAACTTAATGTAAAAGTTGCAATAAGTGGTCTTTCAAAACAGGACTATATAATCCAGTGTTTATTAAAACATGAGATAAGGGTTGTTGGAGGAAAGAAAGTTGCAAGAAAAATGGAGATGTATCTTGAAGCACTCCTTGAGGAGCTGCAGTTTTATGATGAGGAAAAAATGAGTCAGATGGATTTGGATGAGATTCTTATTCCCTTAAAGCACATTTTGACGATATTAAACGAATCAGATTAGAAAGGATTGGTGTTTATATGATTACAAAAGAAACGACTTTATTTGAAAAGAATGGAATCAGATATGAACAGAGAGGAGATTATTTATATCCTGTGCTGGGTGCATGCGATAATGCAACTATTGCAGGGGTTGGCAAGTATGGAACACTTTGGATGACATGGTTGTTTGAGCTGGATAGAAAGCTACATCATCAGTATCTGCTGGAAGGAGTATTGGTTGAAAAGGCAATTGAATTTCAAGAGTATGCATGCGAACTAGAGGAACAGATTATAAACTAAGAGGGACTACCACTAGGGAAAAAGGATGATTATTTGTCGGTTGTAGCACTTATGAGACAAAGATGGGAGCTTGCACAGGAAATTATATTTCACGATGGGATTGTTTCCATAAAAAAGAATAAGGAGCTTCGTGAACAGGAAAAACTGAAGAAATTGTAGGTAACGAAATATGAGAGATCTTAGGATAGACGAGTCTTTAATATTGGCTGTAGATCATGGCTACGGGAATATAAAAACAGCTAATACTGTATTTAGTAATGGAATAGTAAAGAGAGAGACAGAACCGGTAATCAGTACAGATTATTTGATGTATGATGGTGATTTTTATGTTCTTGATCAAGGGTATAAAAATTTTACGAAAGATAAAGTGCAGGATAATGATTTTTATATCCTCACTATTGCTGCAATTGCAAAAGAGCTGTATCTGCGCGGTGTCTGTAGCGAACAAATACACCTGGCTGTCGGAGTACCGATTAAGTGGATGGATTCACAAAAAGAGTCTTTTAAACAGTATATGCTGCAAAATCCGGAAATTCGGTTTTTATATAAGGACAGAATTTTTAACGTGAGAATAACTGGTTGTAGTGTTATGCCACAATGTTATGCAGCAGTTGCAGAAATACTGCCGGAGTTTAAAGGGCTGAATATGATTGTAGATATTGGAAATGGAACAATGAATGCTATGTTTTTGCAGGATGGCAGACCGGTAGAAAATAAAATGTGGACGGAGTTGTTTGGTGTGAGGCAGTGTGCTCTAAAAATCCATCAGGCATTATTGGATAATTATCAGGAAGATATTCAGGAGTCGATAATCAACACATTTTTGATGAACCGAATGGTGAATATTGATCCGGAATATGAATACTGTATGGAGAAAACTGCAAGAGAATACGTGAATGATTTATCAGCAAAGATATTAGATTTGGGATATAACGAAAAGACCATGAAAATGTATGTCTTAGGTGGCGGAGCAAAGCTTTTGGATAATTTCAGTACTTTTGATAGAAGAAGAATAACATTTAATTTTGACATCAACGCAAATGCGAAGGAATATGAATATTTCTGCTATGTTGCGTTAAAGAGAAAGAAGCTGGGAAATGTCGGATAGGTGAGAGCAGGTGAGACAATGAAGAAGATAGAACAGAAAATTGTCCGGTTCTATTCTGATAATCCAGAGCACCAAAAGGCATTTGATATTCTTCAACACATTGATATTGATAAGTATTCATCAGTGCAGAATTATATAATTACGGCAATAAATATGCTTGGTGAGATGGACGCTAATGAAGATTATACGTTGAATGAAAAGAAAACATGGGAAGATCCCATTGTTGAAAGAATTTGTGATGCTGTTGAAAAAATCATTAACGAGAGGCTTACACAGGTTGTTGCCTCATATCTTATCGGAATTCAGACAGGACAGACTTCAAATTCTTTACTCACTACATCTTCAATTGACTTGAGGATGACACCTAAAATTGAAGATACTAAAACTGAAAGTGAAGATGAGATAGAAAAAGACCTTGAAGCAAATGAAATGTTAGATTTGGATGCTTTTTTCTAGTGATAACAGCAAGGATAGCGTAATCAGGTGAAAAGATATCAAAAACGGCACCTTTGATAGCAAAGAAATGAGGAAAAATGCAGTGCTATCAAAAAGTGCCGTAAAGATATCAATATCATAATATTTGCTATCAAATTAGATAGCAATAAAAAATATACTGGGTGCAGGTGCTCCTGCCAAGACGAAAAATTATGTAAACGCATGAGCGTTTATATATTTTTAGGGAAAAGGTCCGACCTTTTCCGCATCTTGCAAAACCTATGAACACAACTTTTAGAAAGGATGAAAAGACATGGGACAGATAAAAAGAAATTGGTTTAAGACAACTTTTTTAAGACGCGAAAGGGGATTTGACTATGGCGGATGGAAAGAGAAGATACAAGTCTGATAGGAAAGACTATAAGATTTCGGTGAAACTGTCGGAGAAGGATATGGATATTCTGGATGAAGCAGTTAGAAAAAGCGGAAAGACTGTAAGTGAATATGTGATTGAATTGATTCTGGTAGGTGGTAATGTTGACTTTCGATATCCAGAGGACAGGGCAAGAGTTATCAGGATTTTTTCTGGTATTGCAAATAATATCAATCAGGCAGTTAGACTTGGAAATACACAAGGAGAATTGTACTTCAGCGATATTGATAAGTTGCAGAGAAGTCTTGATGAAATCAAAAGTTTATTCAGGAAGGTGCTGGAGACATGGCGATTACAAAGATCCTGAATATAAAGGAATCAAAAGGAAGAAATCCGGCATCACATCTGGAAAATGCTTTGCAGTATATCCAAAATCCAGACAAGACAGAAGAATGTGTTTTGGTGGGCAGTATCAACTGCCTGCCGGATACTGCATTTGAGCAAATGGTGGAAACAAAGAAAATATTTCATAAGACAGGTAACAGACAGGGATATCATATTATTATTTCATTTTCTCCTGAGGAGAAAGTATCGGCTGAACAGGCGATGTATGTAATTGAAAATTTTGCGAAAGATGTTCTTGGAGATGATTATGAAGCTTTGTATGCGGTGCATACAGACAGAGAACATATGCATGGTCATTTAATCTGAAACAGCGTGAATATGACAACAGGTAAAAAATATAATTCGCCTAAAGGAAACTGGAAGAACCATTTACAACCGATTACCAATAAGTATTGCAAAGAGCTGGGACTTGGTGTTGTTCCGGCAGAATACAGTAAATCACCAAAGAATATCAGCAGAGATAAATGGGAAAAAGAAATGTCTATGAAAGAAATAATACTGCGTGATGCAAAAATGTGTGCTTATGCCGCCGGAGATGTTGAGCATTTTAAATATCTGATGAGAAGTCTGGGGTATATATTTAAAAAAGGTGTGTGGTTAGAGGTACAGGCACCAGGGTTCAGGTATTATCATAAACTGGCAAAGCTGGACGAGATGTTTTCAGAAGATATGTTACGGCATTATGTGGATATGCCATGGATGGCAAAGCCTTACTTTTATTCGTCGGATATCAGGAGATTGCACAGGGTGAAGCTGTCATCATTCCAGAAGAAGTTTTATGCAAAGCTATACAGATTAAGGATTGTAGAACAGAAGCGTTTTGTAGTTGGTGGAGCAAAGTATGCAGAGGATTTGAAGAGGTTTCATCAGTTACAGGACGAATATCTGTTGCTTGTAAATAATGACATTAAAAGTGTTGTGGAGCTTGCGGAGTTCATTAGTGAGCAGGAAGAAAAGATGCAGCAGATTGAGAACAGACAGCATGAGATATACAGAGAAAGCTCTAGTCGGAAACGCAGTATAAAGAATGAAGAGCAGTACCGGGAATATCAGATATGGCATGTGGAAGTGCAGGAAGAACTGGACGAACTGAAGCAGGAGAAAAGGGAAATTAAGAGGCAGATACAGCTTGCTGATGACATTATAAAAGAAGATTTGTATACAGTTTATTATGCGGTGTCGGGGAAGGAGGAGATTGTTGCTGACAGGGATGTTGAGATACCGGGGATGGAAGAACAGGAGACTGTGTCTGAGGTTGAGATAAAGGAAGCTACTGATATTGAGAATGCTGATACGGAAATATGTAGGAAAGAAGATGTCTCTGTTGCAGACGAATATAGTGATATCGAAAAAGAACAGGCATATTTATATGTTGTGGAATCTTGTGAAATGGATGATGGTGATTCGGAACAGATTTATGCGGGTGAACTAGGAGCTATATATGATGAGGTGGCAGTTACTCATGTGGTGTCGGATAAGGCACAACGGATTGCTGATAGGTTATCTGCATGTGGGGCATATGCGAATATCGACGTTGCTGTTAAGGCGAATCTATTCGAGCTTGATATTGCAGATGTAAGTGGAAGTATAAGGCTGTTTTCAGATGTTATGAAGAGGCTGAGGATAAGACTGGCTGGAGACGAGCTTTATGAGGAGTTTCAGAAAATTTATGATGAGAGCGTTGGCAGGGATGCAGGGAAGGAAAAGCCGGAAGATAAGGTATGGAATAGGGGCAGAGGGAGGTGATTCCTTTGCGTGGTATAAATGAAAATTAAAAATATTTTAACAAAATGAGCTCATTTGCAAGCTCATTTGCAATTATATATTAGGGGTAAATACTATGATTTGGTGATTTGGCGTATGCGTAATTTAAATTGCAAACGCTAAATTGCCATGATATAATAAATACGGATAGTTGTTTTGACATATAAAGGAATATATAGAAAGGTTTGTTATGAGAATAAGTTATAAGAAACTTTGGAAAATGTTAATTGATAGAGAAATGAAAAAGAAAGATCTTGCGGAGTTGGCGGGAATTAGCACTACATCAATTGCAAAATTAGGCAGGAATGAAAATGTTAATACAGATATACTTTTAAAAATTTGCGTAGCATTAAAATGTGATATTTCGGAAATTATGGAAATAGAAAGAGTTGAGGAATGAAAAATGGATGCTTTTACAGTATTGGAGAATACATATTATCTTATAAATAGAAATTTTGACTTTTACAAAAATAATTTTGGACATGCATATTATGTAAATGTTCACGATGAAGAGACATATTTTATAGATAAATTATTTAAGAGTGCAGAAAATAAATTTTCCCCATCTGATAAGATGTTGAATTATGCGGTTTCATCAATATATACATCGGTAGTTGTTTTGGAGGAATACCTTAAAAGAAATAATATAAAATATACATTTAGTGATATGGATGATATATGTGTTGGTTTTTCAAAGATTGATGACGAAAAGTACAATTTTAAAGATAAGACATTTGAAGAATTAGATGAAATACTATTCGGATTATTGACAGATGGTATAGATTTAGAGTCAAGAAAAAAATCTGGTAGTGAGCGTACTCCTAAAGAGATTATTAAATACATGCTAGATATGCTGGGCTATGATAAATCAGTTTCTACTAAAAAGTCAATTATAGATCCCGCTTGTGGAACAGGAACATTTGTGAAGCAAATAATGGAAAGGTTTATAGGAGGATTGAGAGAAGACGTAGATTTATACCAATTGTTATTGGAAGATAAATTAGTGCAAGCTTATGATACAAAACCATCTAATGTGTTTGTAACAAAGATAGTAATTATTACGAGTTTGCTGAAAGCAGGAGTTGTTAATGATATAGAATTTGTAAAAATATTGGTAAAAAAATTACCAATATATTGTCAAGACTTTTTGACCGCATCTGATAATGCTGATTATATTGTGGGCAATCCTCCTTATATACGTTTGCAAAATCTTACAATGGAAGCAAGGGAGTATATAAAAAATAATTTTATAAGTTCAACTGGGAGGTTTGATATATTTACTTGCTTTATTGAACATGGAGATAAATTGTTAAAGCAAAATGGAAGGTTATGTTTAATAACCAGTGATAAGTATTTAACTGCTAATTATGGTGTAGGCATAAGACGATACTTAGTAGAAACAGGGCATGTAAGAAAGATTATTGATTTATTTGATACAAAATTTTTCGGGGCTGCGGTATTACCTGCAATTATTCTATGTGAAAACTCTGATACAAAAAGTCCTTTGGTTGAATATATAGGAATTAAAACATCAGAAAAAAAAGGCAAACAGAAATGTTGTAATGCAACAGAGCTTTTTGAATATATAGAAAAAATTGGCGCATCAAAGGAATATGTTGAATATGGAGATGATGTAGATTGTTGTACATTTGAAATATCAAAGGGACATTCAAAATTACCAATGGAAGGGAAAACCTGGAACCTATCTTCGGACAATGAAAGTCAAATAAAAATGAGAATGGAAAGAGAAAAACTATGTTGTTTACAAGATATATTAGATGTATGTGTGGGGATAAAGACTACTGCGGACACTGTGTTTGTAAAGCCAATGACGGAGGATTTTATAAAAAAATATAAGTTCGAAGATGAGGTTGTTTACCCATTAATTCAGAGCTTTGATGTTGAAAGATGGTCAATTAAGTGGGGAGAGAATAAAAGAGATCGCTATATCTTATATCCTCATAAAGAAGAGAAGGGAATTATGAAAGCATATAGGCTTGAGGAAATCCCAAATGCTGCAAATTATTTGCTTGGCAATTCAGAAATATTGAAAGGGAGGAAATATTTAACAGAATCAAAAACACGTGAGTGGTATGAATGCTGGGTTCCACAGAAATTATCTAAATTTCGCCAAACTAAAATTGTTACAAGAGATATTGTATCGTCTAATACTTTTGCGTTAGATGAAGAAGGATATTTGTGTCAAGGAAATACATTTTTTTTGACGAGAAAAGAGTCTCTATTTGCTACAAAGTATGCAGATATGTCTGAGCATGAATTTTATTGTTTTGTGCTTGGATTACTTAATTCTACAGCTTTGGAATATTATCAAAAATTAATTAGTGGTTGTTTATACTCGCAAAAGTACAGATATACAACAACTAACTTGAACAAATGGCCAATTCCACGAATAGAAAATGACGATGCAAAGAAAATTGCGAAGTATGTGGAAGGTATTATGAATTGTAATATAGAAACACAAGAGGCTGAAAGCAAGATTAATGATATTGTTTTCAAGGCTTTTAATTTGTCGGAGAATGAAATTGTTCAAATTAATAAATGTACTGGAAAGGAGGCAGCATAATGAATTATATTGAAATAGGTAAAATACCACCAAACAGTAAAAACGAGCTATCTACGCCAGAGCAACTTGTTGAAAATTTGAAGTCTCTTATAGGAGAAAAGTTTCCTTTAACGGGAAAACCAAGAACGGATGGATCCAATTTTAGAAAGATGATTACAAATCATTTGCTTTCTAATTATATTCCGAAGGAAGCTGTTGAATATGAGATTGTACCACCAAAGCAGAAGGGGGTACCATCTTTTTTGAGGGAATATATAGATACATATATAGTAACATCTGGAGTTAATTATAATTTACAGGTATGGAATAGAAATCCTAATAGCTCATCAGTGCAGGTGGATTTGAAGAATGGAGAAACACTTTTGGCAAGTGATGTGAGATTTGTGCTGGGAAAAATAAATGCGGATGAAATTATAGAATCCATTGTTATTATGACACCAGAATATATCGAAAACAGATTTGGTAAATTTGGGAAACCAACGGTAAAACAACAATTAATAATTTCCAATAAAAAAAGAGAAGAGATTTTAAAGAAACATAGTATGATTGTTGCGGATACGAATATATCGGTTGATTTATTAGATACTGAAAATAATATGGTTGTTGGAGATGTTAATATTAAAGACGAACCTGAAAGGGTGCTTCCGATTGAAACTATTAATCAACAGGTAACAGAAAAGTTGTTGGGTGAAAAATTAGATATATCGTTGTCAACGAAGCAAAGGGGGCAACAACTCGAGCGAATGGTTGCATACCAACTTGGATATAAGAGATTACACGAAGGATTGGAAGGTGGATATCCTGATATTCGAAATCAGATGCTTGAGGTAAAAGTGCAAGACTCACCAACGATAGATTTAGGGAGATATTCACCGCAATTTGAAGAACAGATAAATGAAGAATTTACTACAAGAACGATAAGATATCTTATAGCTTTAACAGATGCTTCAAATGGTGAGATTGATGGTGTTGTATTATGTCCAGGAGATGAACTGGGAAAACATTTTACTTATGTAGCAGAGAAGAGCTTTAAGTGTCAAAGAAACATACCGATGAGTTTTTTTGATGAGTATAAAGGGCAGGTTGTGTATAATCCAAATTAACAAAGGAGGTCGGAAGATGGCAGAGATAGATGATTATTTACAACCAAGGGCTGCAATTACAGAAAATGTTGATTTACAACATATTCAAGAAGTTGGCGGGTTTTGTCCACTCTGTGGGAAACAATTATTGGTAAAAAAAGGAAGTAAAGTAAATAAACAGTATCAGATTGCACATATTTATCCTAATAGTCCTAACGCTCATCAAAAAGTTGAGCTTGCAGGATTAGAACGCTTAGGGAATACAAGTGAGGATTTTGAGAATAAAATCGCCTTATGTAAAAATTGTCATGGATATTATGATGATCATACGACCAAAGAAGAATATTTGAAAATTTTAGCAATAAAAAAGGAATTACTTGCAATAAATAAAATTCGAGAAAAAGTATCAACGGAAGATATTGAAGAAGAATTATTGATATTAATGAACCAACTTACAGCTATTACAGATCAAGAAATAGAGGAAAGCATTCTGAAGTATAAGGGAATTAAGATTGCGAACAAAATAGAGGATAATTATTGCATATTAAGAAGGAAAGTCGAATTCAATGCTTGTACATATTATGGATTTATTAAAGAGAATATGAAAAATTTAAGTGTACAGAAAGGATTAAAATTTGAACTGTTAGCATCGGAAGTGAAGACAGCGTATTTGAAAGCAAAAGGGAATACGGATGACAAGGTGATAATTTTTAATTCGCTAGTTGAATGGATGAAAAGTAAGGTTACAAGAACATCTAAAGAGGCTTGTGAAGTTATGATATCTTTCTTTATACAGAATTGTGAGGTGTTTGATGAAATTTCCGAATAAATTGTTTGAGTACAAAGAGACTGTCATCTACGATTGCGTGAAAATTTTGGAACAATTGAAAGAGGATACACAGGTATTCGAATTGTATAAAATATGTAAAAGCAAATGCAATGGAAGTCAAGAATTTATTGACGCATTAGTCGTTTTGTATGCCATTGGGAAAATAGACTATGATAGCGATAAAAGGAGAATAGTGAGTGTTAAGAGAGATAATATGTGACAAATTTAAAGAAAAGAAAATAGAATTTTATGACGGATTAAATGTTGTTTTAGGTGATGAGCAAGGAAGCAATTCAATAGGCAAGTCTACATTTCTAATGATAATTGACTATGTATATGGCGGAAAAGATTATGTGATGAAATCAATAGATATACAAAGAAATGTCGGGGCTCACATAATCAAGTTTTCTTTTGTGTTTAAAGGTAATAAATACTATTTTTCTCGAAATACCAGTGATACAGAATATGTGAATATATGCAATGATAAATATGAAGTTACAGAAACGATTACTTTAGAACAATACACAAATAAACTGAAGTCACTATATGAATTTGGAGATAAAGACATCAGTTTTAGAGATGTTGTTGGAAGGTATATTCGTGTTTACGGAAAAGATAATTTAAATGAAAAGCATCCTCTTGATGTGGTGGGAAATGAAAAACCAACGCAGGCGATGAATGCATTGTTAAAATTATATGATTTGTATGCAGCAATTAGTGAGTTGGAAGATTTGGCAAAGAGAAAAGGCGATGAGTTAAGTGCTTTTAAAAATGCTCAAAAGTATCACATTATATCTAAAATAGGAGCTCGGCAAAGAAAAGCGAATGATAAACAAATAGCAGAATTGGAGGAGGAAAGGGAGAAAATTACAGATGAGTTAAATAATAGTATTTTAGATATTAATTCGGAAAAAACAGATGCAATATTAGAATTAAAAAGAGAAATAAGTGATTATAATAAAAAGATACGTGCACAAAGAACTAAGTTAATCCCGTTACAAGAAAATATTTCAGGAAGCAGAATTATTAGTAAAGATGATTTGTCAATGCTAAAAAAGTTTTTTCCAGAAATTGAAATAAAACGATTAGAAGAAATACAAAATTTTCATAAAGAAATAAGTGTTGTTTTAAAAGAGGAAATAAAAGAGGAAATCAGTAGTGTTCAAAATGTAATACAATTGTTGGAAGGCAATAAAGCACAAGTTGAACAAAAGGTAAAAGAAATATCAGAAATGTCTAACTTGTCACAAGTGATTTTGTTTAAATTCGCAGAGTTGCAGAAAAAAATTGAAATATTATCAAATCAAAATAAATATTATGATGAATTACAAGTTTTGAGCAAAGAAAAGAAAGATGCAGATAGCAGAAAACAAATGATGAGAATGCAACAGCTTTCTCAATTACAGAATTTGATTAATATTAAACTGCAACAATTAAATGACGAAATATATCATGCCACAAAGAGACCGCCAATAATTATGTTTGATAATAAACAGTATAAATTTGAAACAATTGATGATACTGGAACAGGGACTTTGTTTATTGTAAAATATAAATGTAGAAAGTTGCAGACGAAAAATGTAGGTCGTTGCAACTACATTTTGTAGGTGATT
>PPYF01526062.1_pt1 | contig 20603 bp, 15 predicted proteins | sample 1559871 | NCBI WGS metagenome assembly PPYF01 (sample SAMN08240021, study PRJNA423297) | Human gut metagenome, whole genome shotgun sequencing project. | reverse complement strand
CCTTCGCCCCATTATCAGAGGCAAGGAAACCAAATCCGTTGAATTCGGAGCCAAAGTCAACAATATACAGATAGACGGAGTCTCTTTCATAGAACATATCTCTTTTAAGGCTTTTAACGAAGGAGTACGTTTGAAAGACTGTTCATCTGCACCGACAACTGACCGGGGTTAGGGTCAAGGCGCTTGCTGCGGATTCAATCTATGCCAATAATGCCAACCGGAAATTTTGTACCAAATATCATATAAATACTTCCAACGTAAGGGCAGAGCTGCTAAAGATGAGCCGTTTCGTAAGATCTTACGCTCGGAACTCAGCCGTGAAAGAGCTACCCGCTTGGAAGGAAGTTTTGGAACGCAGAAACAACACTACTTACTGGCTAGGATAAAAGCCAGAAACAGGAAAACGGAAATGCTTTGGATTTTCTTTGGAATACATACGGCTAATGTGGTATGTATGATAGAAAAGGTCGAAAAGAAAAAAAAGAACGGCAGCATAATCGGACTAAAATAAGAGGAAAACAGGAGAGGTTTTAACTTTCCCTAAAAAAGACATGTACATAATGCATGATTGGGAAGAAAAAAATAAGAATATGTAAATAATATTCTATGAAAAAGATAGAGGACTGGCAATTTGGCCGAAAAAAATAAGAGAAAAGCTCACGTAAAGTAAAACTTTTCTCTTGATTTATAAGAAAGAGGAACATTTACGGAATATCCCTATCTCAAAAATAGAAATATTTTTGAGATAGTTGCGAGTAAAGGACTGTCTAAAGAATATTTCTATTTAAAGTTGACATTTCCTTAAATTATTCATTTGCAACTTTACCATCAACTTCTTTCAGTTTTTTTGAAGCCAATGCAGTTTGATACACTCGACGTAAAGTAGATGTGATATTTTCTCCAGTACGTTTATATCCAAATTCTCGTGCTGTTACAATAAATAAATCATCTGGAGTAATACCAAAACTCTTTTTGACAATTATTGTCATAGCCAATAATAATTCTTCATCACTAATATAATTTATTGGCCTTAAATACTCACTGTCTTTTTGGGGAATCCGCACTGTCAGGTTTTCAAAATCTTTGAAACGAATAAAATCGTCTTCAACTTTGACAGCCCCCCTTATGGATGCAAGTAATAACCAGATTTCATTTCTCACTACGGAAGTCGCTTTTTGGCGACCATACAATGGTGCCATTCTTCTACAAAGTTCTTCAAAATGTATTGGTTGTTCTATTGCGATAATTGCTTTCAATGCGTCTAATGGCATCATATGTATATATTTTTCAGGAATACATAATTCATATTCCATAAAACCAAATCCGTTTGAGTTTTCCGGTTGTTCAATCTCTTCCTCTATAACAATGTCATTGATATATTGTGAGTGTTCAGTTTGTGTATCACACTTACTTTGTGATCTTTTTAATGACTCCTCTACAGCATCAACCAGCTTCTCTTTTTCAGATTTTGGGTCTTTAATCCAATCCGTTGACCAAACCCTATAAATTTGCCATCCCATGTTTTCCAGCATATCCTGACGCAACCTATCTCTTTCACGGGCAGTTCTGGAACTATGGTATGTTGCACCGTCACATTCTATTCCCAATACAAATTTACCACTTAAAACTGGGTCTTTTACAGACATATCAATTCTAAATCCGGAACATCCTACTTGCGTTATTACATTATAGCCCTTTGATATTAAAAAATCATATACAGCTTCTTCAAAAGGAGAATCAAAATTCAGACTATTATCATAAGACAATTCGTTCTCAACCGCAGAAATGCCCTGTTTTGCAAATTCAATATAAGAGCGTAACATCTTCACTCCTTCAGAAGAAGTTTTGTCTGTATCTATATCAGTTGGTACAATAGACCCAACAAGTTTAATGTTATACTTTGCACGTGTAATCGCAACGTTTAATCTCCTATAACCACCATCACGGCTAAGAGGTCCAAAGTTCATATACATAATTCCTTTATTATCGCGTGCATAGCCAATGCTAAATATGATAGTATCACGTTCATCACCTTGTACATTCTCAAGATTCTTTATGAAGAAAGGCTCGTCCTTATCTTCTGCGAAAAAAAATTCATAAGAATTATCCCGAATTCTTTTTTGCCGAATGGCCGCATCAACTGCATTTTGTTGTGCCTCACTAAATGTAACAACACCAAGTGACCTATCAGGATGTTTGCGGATATGTTCAAACACTAAATCTGCAACTTTATTAGCTTCTATTGGATTATTACGTTTTCCGCTTCTGTCATAAACACCATCGGCTACATAAATATATTCAACACCAAAATCAGGAGCGGTTTCGACAGATGAAGGAAAAGTGATTAAAGAGCTATTATAAATTTTAATATTCGAAAAAGCTATAAGATGCTCATGCTTGCTTCGATAATGCCAGCGTAATCCCCTTTCTGGTAATACAGCGACGGCTTCATCAAGAATAGATTCATAAGCACCTGAATAATCGTCTTCTTTATCTGCGTCAATATCATAATCGTCATCGTTTAACGAAGCTGCGAAGAAATTTGTTGGTGGTAACTGTTTTGTATCGCCTACAATTATAGCTTGTTTCCCTCGCATAATAGCTCCAATTGCATCTTCCGTATGAACCTGGGATGCTTCATCAAAAATTACCATGTCAAATTCATAGCTGTTGGCTTCCAAGAAAACGCTCACAGATAATGGTGACATCATAAAGCAAGGCTTTAATGATGTTATCAAATTAGGAATAGACATGAATAGTTTTCGCAAAGGCATCAGCCTTCTTTGTTTACTCAACTCCCGTTTTAAGATACCTATTTCATCTTTTGTTGTTGTAATTGCGTTAAAGTCCGGCATTCTTAACATGGCGCGTTCTCTAACCCGTGCTTGGGCAATTTTGAATTGCGCTTTATCCAATGTACAGAATTTTTCAATGGTCTGCTTATGGATTTTCCCTCTAAAGTTAATGACTGCAGGAAATAGTGGCAACAGCTTGTCAAGCCACAAATTATAGAATCTTTTAAGATACACATTTACAATGTCATTGGATGGTATGTTTTTATTTTCAATTTCTGACAAATAAGAACTTAATCCAACATCCTTGCATTTTTCTCTAATCGAACGATAATCTACCCACTCTTCAAGAAGGTATTTGTTGTCTCTACACAATTTCATTTTATTGCTTAATTCGATAATATCCATTTCGTAGAATGATGAAGAATCGTCAAATAAAGCAAAATGCCATTCTACAGGAGTTTTTAATGTATTACACAGTTCGGTGATTTTCTGTAAATATTGCCTGCTATATGAAATATAATATTTTTCCGTGCATATTTTGCTGACAAATTCTTTGGGTAGATTGTATGTGTAAACATATTCTCTTACTTCATTAGCATAGGATAATGCCTCTCTCAATTCATTCCAATTTGTTTTTACTCCTTTATAATATTTTTCGTAACGCTTTGAAAGATAGGTGTCCTTGTTTTTTAATTCATCTTTTTGGGATTGCATTTCAGAAAGAATCTGAAGTTCAGAAAGAATTGTGTCAAAATCACTTTCTTTCTTACGTTTATCAAGGACGCTCAAATACGATTTCTCAAAATCAGACAAACAGGTTATAACTTTATCTAATTTTTGAAGAATTGTGCTTACTTTTGTTTCTTCGTTAAAATTAGCCTCAAGTAACAAATTTGCATTTGTATAAATATCTTCAACAAGCAATTGAGGCTTCTTTTCAATAAAATCCTTTATCTCTATGGTGGGAACAGAATTTTCCATCAACATTTGTTGCATAGTTTCTGTTACAATACCCATCATAGAGAACATTGTATTGAATGTGCTAACAATGTGTTCAAGTAAATCCCAATCTGTTTCTATTCCCTTATAATATATCCCATAATCTGCAATGTATTGTTCTTGCTGAGTTTCTATGTCTTTGTTTATATCTGATAAGCTTTTCAACAAAGTAAGTAGAGACAATGCTTTCTGATATGACAAATCTGAAGAATCTATTTTATATTTTTTAAGCTCTCGTATATCTGACTTATAGCTTTTGTTTAAGAATCTAAAGAAAGAATTATATTCCCCTCTGAAACGTTGAAGCATTGGATATAAATCTTGCGACAAGATATCCTTATCACACAGATTCAATATTTCAGATTGAACATCTTTGCATTTCTCATGCAGTAATTTGCAATTTGCTATCGCGGTTTGTATTCTTTGTGTTTCTTTACGGTTAAGAAGATTTTGTGTAGGTATGTATTGGGATAATGATAATAAAGTGTCAAAAATTGACATATATTGTTTGTAGCGTACTAATGTTGTAGGAAACTCTTTAATTCCTAACATTTTTGACATTTTCCCCATACCATCATATAAATTAGTCAAATCATTTTTATATAACAGTAATGATTCTTTGATGCTAACAGCATTTTTCGCAATATCATTGGTGCATGTCTCTTTGAGTTCGCTCTTCAATATCTCCATTTTGTTTAGTAAAACTCCATGCACCAAGTTAGCATTACACTCTTCTATATCTTCAGCATAAACGTCATGTATTTTTGTTTCTAATAAGTTTATATTATCGGTTAATTTGTTAAACGGTTCAATATCTGTAAATAATACATCAAATTCATCTGAGTATATCCATTTTAGCGGTATTATAAAAGGTTTAGCACCCAATTCCAACAATCCTTTCAATAAATCACACCCTTCAAGAGAAACAGATATAGTTAATCCTAATTTTGTACAGCAATCCCTAACGCAATCGTTGATTTCTGTCATTAATGGCAAACAAGACGTGATATTAGCATCAATATCATGTCTTAACTCATTGGTTAAATATTTTATATTTGAGTTTCTCCAAACATTGGTAGAGTAATCTTCTGTCCTTTTGTCTATCGTAATAGAAAGTTGTTTTAGGAGGTATATTATTTCTTCTAATTGCTCTACGGATGTATTCTCTACATCTTTAATCTCAAATATATAATTAGGTGTTTGTTCTAATTTTGCCAATCTGCCATTTATATCAAAAATCGAAACATTCAGTTTTGAACAAGGCGTATGCAATTGCAGCTGATAATCATTTAGTTCCTGACGCTTCTTTTCCAATACGATCAACTCATGGAGAGCTTCTTCTCTTACTTTCTTTCTGTTCAAAGAAATAGAATTTGCAAGCTCATGCAGAATTTCTTTCTTATTGGCTTTATGACTATGCAGGGAAAAACAAAAACCTGACAAACCGACTTTTGCCAAACGATTATATACAACTTGTAAAGCTGCAACCTTTTCAGACACAAACAAAACTTTTTTCCCATCCGCAATTGCTTCAGCTATTATATTCGTTATAGTTTGGCTCTTGCCTGTTCCTGGAGGCCCCTGCAATACAAAGCTAATCCCTTTTTTTGATAGCGATATTGCATCTTGCTGACTTGAATCGGCATCTACGACTTGGAAAGTATCAATAGGACGTTCATTTTTATCGTGATTATAATTATTTAATTCATCCGGTATTTGTAATGGCGGTTGTTCTCCAACTATCGCAGATATGATAGCATTTGCATCCAATTTATCTTCATTTCTTTCCAAATCCCTGTACATATTGATTTTTAAGAAAGAAAGTGTCGTCAAGTTAACACAACGCTCTACGGACCATCCTTGAGCTTCTACAAGATCCTCAATTTTGCAGAAATAGTTTTCAAGTTCATCATGAGTTGCATCAAAATCAGGTAATACAATCCCAAAATCATTCTCCAATTTATAAACTAATGTTGGATTAATGGCTATCTCATCCTCATATAAAGATAATTTATAAGGGGATGTCAGAGATTCTATGGTTAGTTTAACTGGGACTAATATTAAAGGAGCATAAAATATTTGGGTAGAATCTTCACGTTCTTTCCATTTTAGCAGACCAAAAGTAAGATACAAAATATTGATACCTTGTTCTTCAATAGAAGTATTTGCCCTATAGCGCAAATGTTTCAGAGATTTTTGAAGTTCTTTTGGGCGTTTGGATGTTTTTACATCCCCTTCCGATATTATCTCATAAGGTTCATCGTTATCATCATCAAATAAATTTTCCATTCGCTCAATAGCATACGGAAATTCTATTTCTTTTTCTTGAATGGCTATTATTGAAAATAATGATTCGCAAGAAGGTGATGTTATACGAACATTTGAACGTTTGTTGTCTTTGAAGTTTATAAGGCGATTTCTCTTGCCAAAATCCAGCAAAAGTTTTTTCCATGTATCTATGCGATTATGAAGTTTTTGTCCCATTCCTGATATTATCTTTCGTTCTTATCTGTTATCAAATCTTTAACGTCAACTTGTAGTATTTCTGTTATTTGTAATAAAACATCCAAACTTGGTTGAATCCGATTACATACGTGTTAACCATTCCATAACTTTTTCCCAAGCGTTTAGATAGCCATGTTTGAGATATACTCTTTTCTTCTAATATTAATTTTATCCTATCCAGTTTCATGCTTTGTTCAATTTTAGTGTGCAAATATAGTTAATTTAATTGAATACATATTGATAATCAAGCATAAATCTGATACTTAGCTTAAAATGTATCATACAATATATGACATACATATTGGCGTAGAAAAAGAGTTGAAAAGCATTGTTCCTAGTGCCAAAATTATAGGCAATATAGACATTTTGTAAATATTAATAGATGGATGAAATCTACCAATGTTTCTCTGTGAATAAGACAGTCTATCAAAGTCTATAGCGAGAACGGAAAATAAGTAGTTAATAAGACATACATCATCGAGAACGAGCACACATCATTGAAAAAATCCTATGAGTACATAGTCAATGGCAAATCTATTATCGAGTCGATAATAGAACGCTATGCCGTAACCATCGACAAAGCGTTTCAAATCAAAAATGCCCCCAACGACTGCTTAAGAGAACATAAATACCTACCGTTACATCCTTGACTTCCTACTGTTGGTCATTATCCTTTCTATCCAAACGGTGAATACAGTAAATTCATTACTTTTGCTAAACATATATGGAAAACTTATTTGAGCATACAATGGAGAGAGAAAGTTTTTTTAGCCATACAAAGTAATAGGTCTTGCAAAAAGATAATAAATAGAGAAACGTGTAGGATTAATTTGATAGATATCTATTAAATTAATTGCATTCTTTTTCTCTTCTCTTTTTTACCCTTTCCTGCCCCGGCATCTTTTTAGCTAATACACTTTCTCCTGCAGGGAAATAGAGAGGAAAAACTTTATATAGGAAACTTACAATATCACTACACTTCTTACCCATGTTGAAAAAAGCAGAACAAACAAAATACATAAGATCTTGCTGGCTACATGTATCGTTTTGTTGTATTACTATTGAAGGTGCTATTATCAAGTCATGTTCTGCAAATGCGTAAACACTTGCAAAAATAGCTTTTTGTTCTTCCTCGGTAAACATCTTGATTTTATCTGCCAACCATTCAAGTTCTCTTTGCAGTAGTTCTTTTTGCTTTTCGTTTTGATGTTCCAATAGAATAGAAACTTTTTCCTATTCTTTTGCAGTAAGGGCTTCCTCTAATTTTTGATTCTTGCGTTTCACTATGTTGTACTTTTCCATATACGCTACAGCTATACAAAAATATCCGACTGCGATAGCAAAGATCAATACTGCATGAAACCTTATTTTAGCCTTCATGTCAGTTTGCATATCAATATAATCGCAGGCTATAGTAGCTATCGGTATCATAAGCGTTGCACCTACATACATTGTTCTGGATTTAGCTTTCGAACTTATTGGGGCTATGTCAAGCAATAAGGCAATAGCTACTGTGATTGAAGGATCTGAAATAACGAGGTCGATTATCTTTTGTGCAGTTTTACTGACTTTCTTCTGTGTTTCCGATGTGTCTCCGAACTTATCCGTATTTACACCGAACTTTTTGACCGAACTTTCTTCGTTTACGCCGAACTTTTTTGCATTTACACCGAACTTTTCGACCGAACTTTCTTCATTTACAGGGTACTTTTCGAGGGCACTATTTACCCTGTTGGCCACTTCTTCAACAGGTATCCTTCCGTTCTCGCCCCAATTCAAATTATAGAATGTGGTATAAAAAGAGGTTGCTTCCGTTTGATATTGCGGTTCTTTGCCCGGCAGGAAATTAGGCAGTTTCTCCGTAAGTTCTCGCATTTTCCTTAAACCCGAACCACGTTTTTCCATATAGTCCAATTGAGTAAACATATCCGCAATGACCGGATTGCGTCGCATGGATGGTACTTTGTATATGTCTCGATCTTGGATTTGAGTACCATCAAGCATTGCACCGGGTGATACCAATTCTACTCGGTCATCATAAATATCAATATGTACTTCACCACCCATTACTGTGTAATCTCTATGGATAAGGTGGTTTACCAACCCTTCAAAGATAGCACGGTCGGAATAATCGGGGAGGTTTAGGCGATAGTTCGGCATCTTCACCCATCCGCTCATGGTGTAGTTTTTGATAAAGTCCATGCCATATTTCAAAAGCAATACAAGATTTGCCCGATGTTCTACGGAACTGATGGCATCGTCTTTATAGAGTCCTGTCCAACGGGTACAGAAAATACGTGATTGGAATACGGTACAATTATCTACAAACAGCAATCCGGCATTGGTCAGTTTACCGTCAGAAGTGACAAGTCCGAATGACTCCAAATATTTATCGTTCCATTCCTGATGGGTTTGCTCGCGGAAAGTGTTGGCAAGGATAATGAAAGAATGTTTGTTGGCATCCACTTGTGTAAGCAGCGAATCCCAAGTCATGTGTGTTCCCTTTAATACTAATGAAAGTAATTGTTGAGAGTTACACTCCACACTTTCATTGCCGACTCGTGTATAAGCTGTACGTGTTCCGTCTTGATAATAATAATAGGGAGTCAGTGTTCCTGCCTTTACTTTCACTTCAAGCAGGGTATGCTCTTCGTGTTCAATCGGAACAAGCTGTACTTCCGGAACAGGGTCAAGTCTTGCTTTTATCATTTCACTGATAAAGTCGGCATCTGCTTGCGGATTCTCCAAACCTACAATCACTCCGTCATCGTTTACTCCATAGAATAAACTGCCACCATCCGTATTGGCAAAAGCCGACACGGATTTAAGCCACGACTTCACTTTCTTACGCTCCAACATTTCCTTGAAATCGTAAGCTGAACATTCCGCAATCAATGTATTGTTATGTATCTGCATAGTTTCTTTATTGTTGTCAGGGTATAACATCCCAATATCTTACACAAAGGTAAGGATAAAACCGAAGAATCTGTTAAAAACATCGCTTTCTTTTGATTTTTATGCGCTTACATCTCGTTATTTATGAATAAAAATCGTACTTTTGTGAGCAAGAGCATGTGTTGCTTATGGATGCTTATTTTCAGATTTGCGATATATTTGCAACACGTGTATGCAAGTCGCTGATAGATATATCGTGTTGATTTTGAGGAAGTGAAGTAAAGATCGCTGAATATACAATAAATCAAAATAAGAGAGCTGTAGATTAAATGTTTACAGCTCTCTTTTGTTTTATATGTAATGTGATTTATTTGAACCCGGACTTTATTACAGTATGTGGTATTAGAAACATAGAAGCTATTTTATTAAGCATGCTTTCTCGTTTTTGTACTTTTCCGTTTTGTAAGTAGCCAATTCCAATTACGTCAGATACAGTATTTCTCTAATCTTCTCGCGGTTACCCACAATCCAAACGAGATCTCCTAATTGGAAAGCCGTATCTTTATCCAGAGGGATCAATTCATTATTCCGTTCAATAGCCACAACGATACCGTCGTACTTTTCTCCCAAATGAGACTGCGCAATGGTTTTATTTAAGAAACGGAATTCATCATCTACAGTGAAAGAGTGGAGCGTCATCTTTTTATCTACTGCATCCGTATCTATTGTGGTTTTTACATCTTCTATTCTATTTCTGAACTCCTGCAATTGCATATCCGTACCGACTACAGTCAGTTTATCCTGCGGATAAATAGGTTCAGAACTTTTCGGAATGTATATATTCAAATCACCACGCGTGATTGCAACTACATTCACTCCAAAATTTTGCCTGAATGAAAGTTCTCCTAAAGACTTGCCGATGTAATCGGAATAAGGCGATACTACGACAGACGTCAAATCAAGGTCCTTGTCATTGAACTCGCTATTGAAACTTGTTTTTAGCGGGTGTCGTTTTTTAGCAGCCTCTTCCCGTCGGTTAAGATTGGCTAGGAATCTCGTTTCCAATCGTGAATATTGCGTGAGGTCTTCCCTAAGAATAAGAATCAATGCCACAACAGCTATGGCAATGATCACACTTATTCCCCAGTTCAGCTTGAAATAGCTGATAACTACGCTAGTGATGAAGAAAAGAGCAACAGATACACGGCCTAGAACGAGAGAAACCAGTCGTCCGTGATTGTAATTCTCATCTCTCCATAGCTTCAGGAATAATTCGGAAGAGTTGTATTTGTTGGAGATGAGTGCCCACAAAAAAGGAGTCATAAGTAAAAGGGTACCCAGACACATCACCAGCTTAATCCATAGGGTAACAGGAGCAAACATTTCACTGATGGCGGGATAAATGATTTGTATAGACAGCAGCCAGATAGCAGTGAGCAATACGCTATAAATAATAACCCTGCCAATCATGTTTTTTAGTAATTTCTTCCAGTCACTATCGTGGTTCATGGTCTTTTTGCCGGAAGCATAACGATCTAATGTCTCCTGTACTTTAGTAGGTAATATTTTGTAAAGCCATTCGGCAAAAGGATTGGCCAAACGGATAAAATAAGGAGTCGTGAAAGTGGTGATAACAGATACAGCCACAATGATTGGTGAAATAAACGGATCGAGCACTTTGAGCGAAACACCCAGTCCGGCAATGATGAAAGCAAACTCTCCGATTTGTGCCAGGCTGAATCCGGATTTGATAGAAGTGTTTAGCGGTTTTCCAGATAAGAGTACGCCAAATGAAGAGAAAATGGCTTTACCGATAATGGTAACCAGAGTAATGATGATAACAGGCCAGGCATATTCTACCAATACTGCTGGATTTACCAGCATACCGACCGATACGAAAAAAATAGCTCCGAAGAGGTCTTTTACGGGTTGTATGATATGTTCGATGTGCTCGGCTTCGATGGTTTCGGCAAGGATAGATCCCATGATAAATGCACCTAACGCCGTTGAAAAGCCTGTATAGGTAGCCAATACCACCATTCCCAGACAAAGACCGATCGAAACAATCAAAAGAGTCTCATTATTCATCAGCTTCTTTGCTTTTTTAAGAAAAGCCGGAATAACGAAAATACCGATGAGAAACCACAGGATTAAAAAGAAAACGACTTTGAGAACACTAATCAATAAGTCTTCACCCACAAAGTCCTGACTTACCGCCATTGTAGAAAGAAGTACCATCATTAAAATGGCAATCAGGTCTTCCACTACCAGAGTACCGAATACGATGCCCGTGAAACGCTGGTTGCGTAACCCCAAATCATCAAAGGCCTTGATGATAATTGTGGTAGACGACATAGACAACATTCCCCCAAGAAAGATGGAATTCATTGTGCCCCATCCTAACAATTGTCCTACCAGAAAACCTATGAGCAACATACTGACGACTTCGGTGGTGGCCGTAATAAAAGCTGTGGAACCTACATTCATGAGCTTTTTAAAACTAAACTCCAGTCCAAGTGCAAAGAGCAGGAATATAACACCTATTTCCGCCCATATATTGATATTTTCGATATCTCCCACTGTGGGGAAAATATTTATATAAGGCCCCGCTAGTAATCCGGCAATGATGTAACCTAAGACTAAAGGTTGTTTCATCCATTTGAACAGCAAGGTTATTACACTGGCCGATATTAATATCAGCGCAAGGTCGGCAATCAAAGTTGGCAAATGTGACATTTAGTGATGGATTTATTCATTTTTATATTCCTGATAGTTAGACAGAAAAGAGCCAGGGAACATGGATGTTTAGCTCTTTTCTTTTTCGAGAGTGTCGGCAGTCAATTATTCATTATATTGTTTTCCTCTACAAAAAGAGGGAAACAATATAATAGATAGTTGCTGCCAAGAGTCCACTGACCGGAATTGTAAGAATCCAGGCAGTCATGAGGCTTTTTGTTATTCCCCAGCGAACGGCAGACAAGCGTTTGGTTGCACCTACTCCGATGATTGCACCTGTGATAGTATGTGTTGTACTAACGGGGATTTTCAGCATTTCTGTAATGTAGAGAGTGAAAGCACCGGCTGTTTCGGCAATTACTCCTTCCAATGGGGTTACTTTGGTGATTTTGGTTCCCATTGTCTTTACTATTTTCCAACCTCCGGACATGGTGCCGAGTGAGATGGCGGTGAAGCACGAAAAAGCAACCCAGTCGGGAAGGTCATTGATGCTGTTGATACCCATGCCCAATCCCATAGAATGGGCGGCTATCATGGCAGCGGCAATGATACCCATTACTTTTTGTGAATCATTCAAACCATGTCCGACGCTGAAGAGAGCGGAAGAAACGAGCTGCAACCTCTTAAACCAGACTTCAGCTGTATGAGGATGTGCACGGCGGCAGATGTAAAGCACAAACAGAGTGAAACCGAAAGCAATCACCATTCCGATAAAAGGAGCCAGAAAGATGAAAGCTGCAATTTTAAGAATGATATTAAGTTGAATTGCTTCAAATCCGTTTGCCATAATGGCAGCTCCTGCAAATCCTCCGATAAGCGTATGTGAGGATGAAGACGGGATACCTTTCCACCATGTCACCAGGTTCCAGGTGATGGCTGCTATGACTCCTGCCAATATAATAGGTAAAGTGATATATTGTTCTACTACCGTTTTGGATACTGTGTTGGCAATACCGAATCCGCCTATTATGTATTTGGCAATGAAAAAAGCAACGAAATTGAAGAAAGCAGCCCATAGTACAGCTTGAAAGGGGGTAAGCACCCTGGTAGATACGATTGTAGCTATTGAGTTTGCTGCATCGTGAAAGCCGTTGATATAATCGAATATCAGAGCCAGAATAATGATAGTCACTAATAATTCCATGTGTTCCGGCTTACTTTATGCGTACTTTACAATCAGGTTTTTCAGAATCTTGCCTACGTGCTCTGCGGCATCGGTCGTTTTCTCCAGTTCATGCATGATTTCTTTGATCTTTATCAGTTCAATGCAGTCTTTTTCTTCTTCAAATAGCCTGGTGATAAAGAATTCATATACGTCATCTGCCTGATTCTCGATTTCATGTAATTTTGAGCAATATTCCCGGAGAAGAGTCGGTTTCTTACGGAATGTTTCAAGTTCGTCCATGGCTTTACAGATGTAGGTCGCTTCTTCCTGAATCAAACGGCTCAATTCTTTGCCGTTCTCCGAGATAGGACGGGGATTGTAAATAGATATTCGTTTGGCACAACTATTTATTCCGTCGATGACATCATCCATGCAGGAAGCTAAGTCATGAATATCTTCACGGTCGAAAGGAGTGATGAATGTAGTGCCCAATTCATCAAAAATCCGATGCGTCAGTTTGTCCCCTTCACGTTCCAGCTCTTTGATTTTCTTGTAGTAGTCTGCACGTTCTGTAGGTGAGTCATGTTGCAAGCTTTCTGTTAAAACAACGGATGCTTCACAAAGCACTTCTGAAAGTTGTTTCAGCAATGGGAAAAATTTGGGCTCCTTTGGAGTAAACCGGCTAAAAAAAGAATTTTTCATAAGTGTAAAAACTTTAAATTGTTTTTTCTTCTCTATTTATATTAGTAACAAATGAATACAGATTATAGTTTGGCGTTTTAAGACTTTAGTTTGGCTCGTACTACCTCTATGATTGCAGGCAATATAGAGATGAATATGATGGCAACGATCAGCAGTTTCAAGTTCTCTTGTACAAACGGAAGGTCTCCGAAGAAATAACCGGCGTAGCAGAATATGCCGACCCAAGCCGCACCACCCGCTAAATTATACATCATAAAATAGTAATAGTTCATCTTTCCCATTCCTGCTACGAAGGGAGCAAACGTGCGTACTATCGGGACGAATCTGGCCAGAATAATTGTTTTCCCACCATATTTCTTATAAAACTCGTGTGTCTTCTCCAGATGACTTTGTTTGAATATCTTGGAATTGGGATTATTAAAAAGCTTTCGACCGAAGAAATGTCCGATCATGTAATTGCAGGAATCGCCTAATACGGCAGCGGCAAATAAAATGATAACGAGTATATGCACACTGATAGGCATGTCAGGTAAGGCAGAAATAGCTCCTGCAACGAAGAGCAGAGAATCACCTGGAAGAAAAGGAGTGACCACTAATCCGGTTTCACAGAAGATTATAAAAAACAAAATGGCATACGTCCAGGCATGATAATCACGCACAATCATAACCATATATTGATCGATATGAAGGATGAAATCCAATAAAAAGTCCATTTTATATACTTTGGTTGTTATGGTAAAAAAAGAATGTTATTGGCTTCCAGACCATAGTGAATACTCTTTTCACTTAAATGGAGGATGCAAACAGAAAGTGAGGCATCAAAGACTGGAATAGTCTTATGCCGGAAAAATATAAAATGGCTAAATGAGTATGTGACCTAATGAATAGATATGATATCTATCAGAATATTTAAAAAGATTGGTATAATATGAAAAACCTGTCCATTGGTTTTGAGGAAGCTGAATCTTCAGAGAGCTTAGTATACGGATAGTGACAGAAGGAATATTGAATCGTAGTATCTTTAAAGGAGAGAGGTGTCGGAAGGAGAATGGATTTAAAACGCCATTATCGTTATTGTAATCTTGTTTTCCGGTGTATTCTTTTGTTTTGACTAGTTTCTGTTCTTTATCCAGCTGTATGATGCTGGTTTTGGAGGTGTATGAATTGGTATAGGTTTGTATGCTGGTACTACCGGTTTCTAACCGGTATGCCTCCTGTGCTTCATCGGAAATCAGATGGAATCCCCAATTCAGAAATACGCCTAATAGTATACAGAATATGTACTTCATCATAACGGTCGCAAAGGTAGAAACTATTTTTATATGAAATACATATTCACAAGCATAATTAACAATTATATCAGTGACTACCGAGAATTATTCTTTGAGGCAACTCATCGTAAATTTCATCGGAGTATAGGTTATCCCGTTGGTACATTGTTTCCCGGCAATCTTGTCGAAACCCAGACTTTGATAAAAAGGAATAGCGTACGTGGATGAATTAACTGTCATTTCATTTACCGGACAGTGATTGATCGCAAAATTGAATAATTGTCTGCCGATACCTTTACGGTGGTATTCATTCCTGATAAAAAACAAGGATAGATGTTTTCCTTCATTCTTTGTCCCCATGATGCCGACCAGATTTTTATCCTCAAAAGCACCGTAAATCACTAATTCATTCATCAGTTGCTCGTTGGAGATAAAGCTTTTGAATGAATTCAAACCTTCTTCATCGAAGTCTTCCGCTCCACATTGTATATATACCTCCAATGCTAACGATGTAGCCAGGGCGTATTCGGTCTTGTCTAATTTGCGTATCATAGTGATTGCTTTTATCATTAATTTGCCGGGAAAATTACTATTAATTTCCGGATATGGTATTGAAATCTGATTTCTTTTTCTTTTTTTTGTAAAAGCTGTAGGGTATTTCCGGTTTGAGCGCTCTTATTAGTAGAAACGCAATTTATTTACCTTTAAAAAGCATCAGTATGAAAAATGTAGAAAAACACTTAGTTGGATGGCTATCAGTTTGGTTACTGCTTTGTAGCTTTCCTGTGTGGGCGCAAGGAGATGCCGGAGATTATCTTACGATCGTTGGTATGGTAAAAGACAAGCAAAATAAAAAAGCTCTGGAGAACGTAAATGTATCGGTGCATGGTAGCAATATCGGTACTGTGACCAATGCGGAAGGAGAATTTGCTTTGAAGATAAAAAAAACGGAAACCCCGCGTGAACTGGACATTTCACATATCGGTTATGTAAATACTCATATCTCTTTGGAGAAAGAAACAGCCGCTATGTTGACAGTTTGGTTGACGCCTCATTCCAATCTATTGAATGAAGTGGTGGTATTTGCCGAAAATCCACGTATAATTGTAGAGAAAGCAATCAATAAGATCCCTTTAAATTATAGTGATAAGCGTGATATGCTGACAGGATTTTACCGGGAAACTGTACAGAAAGGGCGTCGATATATCGGTATATCGGAGGCAGTGCTCGATGTGTCCAAAACAGCCTATACCAATAGAAATATAAACTATGACAAAGTGCGGGTGGAGAAAGGACGTCGCCTGCTTAGTCAGAAAGCAAGTGACACATTAGCTGTCAAAGTTGTGGGTGGACCTAATCTGGGCGTCACTTTGGATGTCGTGAAGAACAAGGGAGCGTTACTCGATTTTGAAGAATTGAATAATTACGAATTCTGGATGGCAGAATCCATGCTTATAGATAATCGTATGCAGTATGTTATTAATTTCCGCCCGAAAGTCATTCTGATGTACGCTTTATTATACGGTAAATTGTATATCGATCGTGAACGGTTGTCATTCACCCGTATAGAAATGAGTCTGGATATGCAGAATAAATCGAAGGCGACCACCGCAATTCTGTATAAGAAACCTCTCGGTTTAAGATTCAAACCGCAAGAACTCTCTTACCTGGTCACTTATAAAGATGTAGATGGAAAAACGTATCTGAACTATATTCGTAATACGATCCGTTTTAAATGTGACTGGAAGCGGAAGTTATTTTCCACAAGCTATACGGTAGCTTCCGAAATGGTAGTGACCGATAGAAAAGAAGGAGTATTGGAGAATATACCCAACAAAGAAGCTTTCAGCCTGAATCAAATATTTTATGATAAAGTAGACGAATACTGGAATCCTGACTTTTGGGGAAACTACAATATCATCGAACCTACGGAATCTTTGGAGCACGCAGTGGATAAATTGAAAAAGCAATCGAATTGAAACAGGGATAGTTTTCTTATATTTGAAGTCAATCATAAAGAAAAGCAAGTATGCTGGATGAACTGCTCATACTAAAAAAGATAAAGGAAGGTGACATAAAAGCGTTTGAGGAACTCTTTCGCCGTTACTATTTTCCTCTTTGCTGTTATGCGGCAGGCATTACCGGGCAGATGGCGGTAGCGGAAGAGATTGTAGAAGAGCTTTTCTATGTACTTTGGAAAGAAAGGGTGCGCTTACAGATTTTCCAGTCCGTTAAAAGCTATCTGTACAGGGCGACTCGCAATCAATCTTTGCAGTATTGTGAACACGAAGAAGTTAGGAATAGATACCGTGAAGCAGTATTGAACACTTCCAATCCGGAGCAGTCGACAGATCCTCATCAACAGATGGAGTATGAGGAATTACAGAAATTCATAAATAACACTCTTGAAAAGCTGCCGGTCCGCAGACGACAGATTTTTGAGATGCACCGTTTGGAGGGGCGGAAATATGTGGAGATAGCGACACAGCTTTCTCTTTCAGTAAAAACAGTAGAAGCTGAAATGACAAAAGCCCTCCGGACATTACGAGAAGAAGTTGAAACTTATATTCACATGAAGTGATGAAAACAGAAATTTATAAAATAAAGACAGATCAGGCATGGAACCGATTGTATAATCGCCTGGACAATGACCGTTTACTTGCGAAAGTTGATGAAGGCCGTTCTATACGCAAACATTCACAATGGATCAGATACGGAGCAGTTGCCGCCGTTTTGATAGGCGTCGTCTGGGGAGCTTTGTATTGGATGACCGGTTCTGAAAGAGAACCGGCACAGAATTTTCTTACACAGGAAAATCAAGGCATTTCCACTTTGGCAACGACTCTTGAAGACGGTTCTGTGGTACTTTTGGCAAAGGAAACCTCCTTGTTATATCCGGAGCACTTTATTGCTGATAAACGGGAAGTGAGTTTGCAGGGAAATGCTTTCTTCGACGTAGCAAAGAAGCAGGGACAACCCTTTTGGATTGATACGGAACAAGCTAAAATTGAAGTTTTGGGAACTGCTTTCAGTGTACAGAGCGATGAACATGCTCCGTTCCGCTTATCTGTACAAAGAGGGATTGTGAAAGTTACTCTAAAAAAAGGAAATCAGGAATGTTATGTAAAAGCGGGAGAGGCAGTAGTGGTGCAATCGCAACGATTAGTCGTTCTCGATGCGGATAAAGAGAATGAAGAGTGGGGGAGCTTCTTTAAACACATACGTTTTAAAGATGAATCTTTGGCGAACATTCTGAAAGTGATGAACCTGAATTCGGATAGTTTGCAGATTCAAGTGGCTTCACCTGCATTGGGGGAACGCAGGTTGACGGTTGAATTTTCTGATGAGTCTTCTGAAGTCGTAGCTACTCTGATAGCTAGCGCACTCGGTCTGCAATGTGTCCGGCAAGGGGATATTCTTTTGTTATCAGAATAAAACTCATTTAAACTTGAGAAAATGAAACAGGCTTATCGCTATCTATCCATTCTATTCATACTCTTTTTCGTAGTCGATACGATGAGAGCGGATGGGGGCGATGTATTGGAACGGATAGTTCGGCTTCCCAAGACAAAAGGCACTGTTTATTCATTATTAGGTAATGTCTCCCGACAGTCGGGATATATGTTTATTTATGACAGTAAAGTCATTGATAATGATGCTGTCGTGAAGATAAAGGGAGGAGAACGGTCTATTCGCCAAGCAGTGTATGATATAGTAGGAGATACCGGTTTGGAGTTTCAGGTGATTGGTACTCATATTCTGATTACTCTCCCTTCGGAGAAAAAGATTCATATACAACAGGATTCCATTCCGAAGCAGCCTATTAACTTTTCCATTACCGGCACTTTGCTGGATAAGGAGACGGGCATACCCATCTCTTCAGCTACTGTTGGAGTGCAGGGGATATCTATCGGCAGCATAACAAATCAGAATGGAGATTTTAAACTGTCCTTACCCGATTCTTTAAAAAACGATTCGATTACCTTTTCTCATATAGGTTATCTTTCACAAGATATAGAGTTTGCTTTGTTGATTGGGCGGCACAATATACTTAGTCTCGAACCTAAAGTGGTTCCTTTGCAGGAAGTAGTGATTCGTCGAAGTGAACCAAAGAAACTTTTGCGCGAAATGATTGAACGGAGGGAACAGAACTATTCGCATACTCCCGTGTATCTGACTACCTTTTATCGTGAAGGAGTTCAGTTGAAAAACAAATTTCAAAACTTGTCGGAAGCAGTGTTCAAGGTTTATAAGACATCCTCACATTCAGCAGTGCCAGATCAAGTGAAGCTGTTGAAAATGAGTCGGCTAAGCAATGTGGAAGCGAAAGATAGCTTATTGGTAAAAGTAAAGTCGGGTATTCAGGCTTGTATTCAGATGGATATTATAAAAGATATGCCCGAATTCCTGATTCCCAATATAGAGAATAGCATTTATACCTATACTTCGGAGGGCGTGACATTTTTAGAAGACCGGTTTGTAAATGTGGTGCATTTTGAACAGAAAAAAGGAATCAGTGAACCTCTTTTTTGCGGAGAACTATTCCTTGATTCTGAAACGAGCGCCTTATTGCAAGCCCGTCTGGAAGTTCATCCTGTATATGTGAAAAATGCGGCAGGTATGTTCGTCGAAAGGCGCGCACGCAACATACGCATGATTCCTCAAAAAGTGGTATATACCATTTCTTATAAACCGTGGCAGGGAACTTATTACATACATCATATCCGGGGCGATCTTCATTTCAAAGTGAAACGTACAAAAATGCTGTTTGGCAGTCGCGACCTTCATATCTGGTTTGAGATGATTACTTGCAAGGTGGAAACCGGACAGGTAACCGTGTTTCCCCGTACAGAAAGATTGCCTACCCGTACAATCTTCTCCGACACATATTTCAAATATGATGAGAACTTTTGGAAAGACTTCAATGTGATCCCATTGGAAGAAGAAATCAGCAAACTAATAGAAAAAATCTCTTTGAAGATAGAAGAAATAGGAGATTGATTTATTTTGCCATTCAACAGGATTGCTGTACCTTTGCACCCGGTTTAAAAGATTGTATGTTATGGAATTACCGAAAGATCCGATGATGTTGTTCAGCGTCATCAATATGAAGTTGCGCGATTGCTATTCTTCACTTGACGAACTTTGTGAAGATATGAATGTGAACAAGGATGAATTAGTGAATCAGTTGAAAGCCGCAGGCTTTGAATATAGTGCGGAACACAATAAGTTCTGGTAATCATCTCCTTGTTTACAGCTTATAAATAGTAAAAAACATAGTGACGCTATCCGGCAAAGATAGTGACGGTATGAGACAATGATGCCGTCACTATCCCAAGCATATAGCGTCACTATAATTTTCTACCTTCATCAAAACGTCATCAGGAATCATGCGTTTATTCCTATCGTATATACCAACAATGATTTCCGCCAGTTCTCCCTCTCTTGTTAATAAAAGCAAAATACCAAATCCCATATTTAACTTCGGCAATCTTCCGCGTTCTAACTAATAAAGTTCAGAAAAAGAATTGATGATAAACGAGAATAAAATTCGTGAAGCTTGTGCCTCGAATCGCGAACGGGGATTCAAGATGC
>PPYF01304690.1_pt1 | contig 20619 bp, 17 predicted proteins | sample 1559871 | NCBI WGS metagenome assembly PPYF01 (sample SAMN08240021, study PRJNA423297) | Human gut metagenome, whole genome shotgun sequencing project. | reverse complement strand
GACACTGTCCATAAAATTGTGTAAATGAAAAACTACAGGTATTGTTACTTGTAGTTTTTTTATTTACTAAATTTGAAAAACGTAAATTTTATGGAGATTCCCAAAGAATTATTGAGCAAGGAGTTCTTAAGCCAATTTAAAAGTGAAGAAGACGTAAGTAAGTTTCTAACGACTCTTCACAGTCGAGTACTTGAACAAATGCTGGAAGGTGAAATGGATGCTCATTTAGGTTATGAGAAACACTCAGCCTCAGGTATAAATACCGGCAACTCTCGCAACGGCAAATACCCTAAAAAGATTCAAACCGAGTACGGTGAATCCAGCATAGAAATCCCTCGTGACCGTCAGGGAGAGTTTGAACCGGTGATAGTTCCCAAACATCAGTCCCGTGGTCTTTCGATAGAGAAGCTGGTCATATCGTTGTATGCCATATTAATAACCGTCACAGATAACCTGAATGGTTTCACAGGAACGATCAAGAGTGTTTTCCCGGATTCGACTACTCAAATATGCGTTGTGCATCAGATCCGAAACTCGTGTAAATACGTTGTCTGGAAGGAGAAAAAAGAGTTTACCTCTGATTTAAAGAACATTTATAATGCTCCCACAAAAGAGGCCGCTTTACTGGAACTGAATATGTTTGAGCAGAAATGGGGAGCAAAATATCCATACGCTATCCGTTCCTATTTGAAAACCGAATCCAAGTTTAAACTCGGATTCGGTTCCTGTTGTTTTGAGTTTACACAAAATTGTGGATAGTCCCGTTTTGATTTTTAGTGCCAGGAGAGTCTCAATTATGCAAAATAGACATATATATGGTTTTCCTGCTTACTTAGACTGTCATATTAGTCTACATTGCCACATTGCACTTATTACCTACAGCAGATTATCTTTGCGACATGCTGCACAAATTAGTATCGATTTTCAATAAAGGTTAAGTAATTACTAAGTTGTTCGATCTCCAATTGTTTCATGTATTGCTCCATATATTTATAGTCAGGTTTATTGTCTGAGTTTACGGGAATAATAATGGTTTCTTTTTTAAGATGTTCCTCTGTCCTTTTGAAACCAAAGTTATACTTGCCTCTAACTTTATCTGCAATAGTTGTTATGAATAATCCAGTGTAACGATTTAAGTGTTCATTCCTACCAATTTTTACTGTAGTGGAACCAATAAAATCTTCAGATTTATAGATAGAATACCCTATCGATCCTTCTCCATCGCAAATAAAAGCAATACAGTTTCCTTTTGTGACCAAATTGGCTTTACTCTCAATAAATTTGACAACCCCATTATTTCTATTAGTTGCTCCCACGTATGAGGTTTGACCGCTAAGAAGTAATGACACGTTTGAACACTTACATTTCTCAATATTAAATAGATTTTCTATTTTGAACTCGCTCCAATTCTTATCATTCAATGGAACAAGCTTTTCTGGTGATGAAAATTCCGCAATTCTATCAGATATGCTTTTTTTGAATAACCTAACTTTCTCTTTCTCCACATTTCTCATATACTGCTCCATAAATACATAGTCTGGATTTCCTTTTTCATTTACTGGAAGCATAATTACCTCTCTTCGTATTCTATTGTCGTTCATTTCTCTGTTAAAACTGTACTTTTCCGACAATCTTGAAGTAACTGTGGATATAAACAAATAGATATAACGGTTAAACTTTTTATTCTTTAATTGCGTTACATGGTCGCTAGCAACAAAAATTGTAGGGTGATAGAAACAAGTTCCAACACTTCCACTATTTGCAATAGTGCAACAATCGCTAAATACACGTACATTCTTGGTGTTTCCTAAAAAAGCATCAATGCCATTGTTGTTGGAAGTAGAGGACACATAAGGAATATTTCCAGCAATATGATCTCCCTTTTTCAACCTTTTACCTCTTTGTATTGAGCTGAAAATATCTTTTAAGTAGAATTTCCCCCATTTTTTATCTTTCAATGTAACTTCCATAATCAACTCTCCTTTTCAAACAAATATCCACGACCGTGAGATATCATGTTAAACTCAAACGTTAAGTAATCCGCCATTGTTTTTTCAAAATCCTCGTCCGATGGTAATTCATCATTGAAGTAGTAGAAAGAATGAAGCCATTCATCTTCGGCTTCAATGGTTGTTTTAACCATGAATTTGGTTTCAGCTGGAGCATCATACAACCAGCAAGATAATAAATGGGCTTTACGTTCTTTAGCTCTTTCTGTTTCAACCAATCCAATATGTTTATTAACAACAAAGCCGTCATCTTCATAATTAACAAATTTACAATATTTGTTTTTAGGGTGCGGATTATGCGCAGTAAATACTGCAATACAGGGATTTGTGCCAACCCCGTAGAATGTATTCTTATTTAATGTTATTACTCCTTCAAGTGTGTGTGTATTGAGAATAAGCTGTTTAACCGTCTTGTCTTCTTTTGTTTTACCTATCATTGTTGATTGAGGAACAATAACAGCACATCTGGCTCCATCAGCCAGGCCATCAAGTAAATGTCTAATAAAACATATCTCAGATAAGTGTGCAGTTTCTTTATTCTTTGCCTGAGAATATGGAGGATTAATGAACCCAACTGTTGCATTAATCCTACGTAAGTCTGAAATTGTAATTTTAAGGAAGTCCTCACAAATTAAGTTACTTTTACCATCACCCCTTAAAATCATATTGGTAGTAGCAATAGAAAACATATCATCTCGAACCTCTACACCATGGATTTGATTTTGTTTGATGTTAGCATATTGTGACGGTTCTGCTTTGTTCAACATATGGTACATGCCAGCAATAAGAAATCCACCGGTACCACAACAAGGGTCAAAAATTACATCCGTTGGTTTAATGTCTACTAAGTCACAAAATAGATCTGTGATATGACTCGGCGTTAAAACTACACCTAACGACTGCCCATCTCCACCACTATAACGAATGAATTCACCGTAAAATCGTCCCAATACATCTTCCGATGAATTAGTTGTAACTGAAGAAAGAACATGCCTTTTTAGAAATTCCGTAAAATATTTTAGAGGTGTTTTTGCTAATTTTGAATCTTTATCAGTTAATCTGTCATCTATCCGATTTAACATCGGACGGTCTTTTATCAAGGTAAATTGGTTGAGTATTAAATTCTTTTTAGCTTGCGGCTCTACTTTTACTCGTTCTAAATGAGTGGTCAAAGCATCAAAAATAATCTGCCCATCAGTTTTTAACTCATCTCCTTTTAACAACTCAATTGAAAAGGTCTCTTCTTTTAAAGCAAGCAATATTGCAGAAACTACAAGCGGTTTTTCGGAGTCTCCAAGTTGCCCATAATTCCGTAAGGCTTCATGTAATTCAGCTGATTTCTTGATAATATCTTCTAGCTCCAAAGTTTCTTGAGGTACTTCGCCAAGAACTTGCTCTCGATAATATTTCTCGATATTTCCTGGGGCAAAATTCTCAAAGTTATCGACAGGGGTCAGCAGCTTACAGCCTCTATTATCAACAAATATTGGGCGGATTAGATGATGTTTTTCGTCTCCAGAGCATCCAAAAGCAAATACTTTGTCAAATGAAGTCTTCTTAATTATTTCTTTGGCATAATGAAGTGCACCATTTTCAGCATATTCAGTGATTGCTTTTACATCCATTTGCAAAGTGGTATTATTCTCATCAGCATATAACGCTTGCATACTTAGATCAGCCTTATCTTCAATAACAATAATAAAATCTTTTGACTTGCAAACGAATTCAGGGAAACCTGCTCTCCCTGTTTTTTTCTTTGATGAGGTTTTCAAGGCATCTTTAATTTCCTTGATACTACTGCCATTGGGAGTATAGTCTATTTTAGCTCCATCCAATAGCTTCCCAATGAAAAAATCGGTTTTACGCTCATTTGCCATATATATTTATTTTAATCGTTTTACCTCAAGAAATTGTTTATTCTCTTCACTAAACCTTCTAAACACAAATTGCAAGTTTTGTTTTGACAATCTGGTTTTAGCATTATGAAAACCCGTATAGACAGTACCAATCAAGAGATACACCCGGTTTGCGCCAACAGGTATATCTCTTAAAGTATCAATATAACTTTCTACTTGAATAGTTTTTATTTCTGAAACTTCTATCATTTAATGAATTATCATTGATAATGCAAAGATATATCATTGATAATTAATATGCAAATAATTCTTTCCTAAAAGACTTTATTCATTTTTCCCTTCATCTTTTCTTTGTTGGATATGGTATAGTAGTGGCGGTAGATGGTTTGTGGAGAGTTACCTGCGAGTTCAGCAACTTGGAGCGGATGAAAACCTTCGTCAATCATCTTAGAGATATAGTTACTGCGAGCGGTTCCCCATGTTACTCGTGATTTGATACCACAGTGGTCGCAAATTTTACGTAGCGTCTTATTAACCTTTTCATTTATCCGTTTCACTCGTCCATAGAGTTTAGATTGAGTAGGGTTACACCGTTTAATAGTTGGGAATACATAGTTCATATATGCTTCAGACTGATATCGCTCGATAATCTCCGCTGCTTTGTCGATAATAATCACTCGTGCTTGCTTGTCATACTTGGTGCGGTCGTATATTATCATATCTCCTTTAATCTGATTGCGGGTCAGTAGACAGATATCAATCGCCGACATTCCTCCCGCATAATAGCTAAAAAGAAATAAGTCAAGATAGAGTTGCTCTTTCTTGGTGAGTAACGTTCGATCAAACGTTTCAATTCGCTGCATAATCTCTTGTGATACCCCCTTGGGAGTGGTAATCCGACATTTTAGTTTCTCCTTGAACGATTGAAAAATATTCAAATTGACATTGTAAACGCCCCGTTCTTTGGCGTAAAGGCACACAGCCCTGAGCTTTCGAAGTTTGCCGCTAACATCTCCGCTATTGCCACGCTTCGCAGCTTGTACCTGTACCCAAACTGTAAAATCCTGCAAAAACTTCTCGTTCAAGTCTCTGAAGCGGTATTGAATGAAATCTCTGTGGTATTTACTTCGAGTAAATTGTTGGAGCGAACTATTTAGATTACGATATTTCCTGGCTGTTGAAAGACTGCAAAGTATTCTTCCGTTTTTATACCGTTCCTGATGGGTAAACTTTTCAGCAAGTTCTTCTATAACGTCTGATATTGGAATATATTTATTGCGAAATTTTGGATCTATGTCATAGTAGTGGGACAATTCAACCGGAATCCAGTCCTTGCCTTGTGACTCCCAGTGTTCGGCCACTTTGAGGTATTTTAGTTTCTCTTGCCGCAGGAACTTATTCTTCTCGGCGGATTCTTTACCGGAGAACGATTGTGTCTTCTGATCCCAATCTTTATAAAGTCCGGTAAGGTATAACACTTTTGTTACGCGAGCAAAGCCTCTTTTATAAAAGATCATTTCGAGCTTTACAAACTCGATGTTCTTTGAGTCTCTTTTTCCCTTGATATTTACAGTAAACATAGCAATGATTTTTGAAGTTTTTCTCTTCAAAAAAATCATTGGATTCAATTAAAAAAAGGGATGCTAAAAAGAAAAATCACAAAAAAACAAAGCTTGTATGTTTTTCGATTATAAGTCACTGTTAATTAGCAATTTGACGATATTGAATCGTATATATGAAAAAAGGGTGTCTCGAGTTTTGAGACACCCTTTTTCTTTTCATTTTGCTCATTTTCAGATATACAGAGGAACGGGGCGTTTAGCATGTTTTTACTTACTTTTATTACGTAAGTAAAGCTGGAATAGTCGATGTTACTTTGATGTATGTAGCTCATAGACCACATTGATACATTTTTTCAGAGTGACGGAGAATCGTTTCAACTGAACATCCCAGATACTGCGCAAGCTTTTCATAAGGTACACCACTTGAAAGTAAGTGCTCAATAAATATCCGTTTTGTCATTCCCATTGTTATTTCATTTTTTATATTAAGTATCTTTGAAACCTTCCTCAATGTTTGGTTTGTCAATTCTGTAACCCGTTTGATCCTGCCAAGCTGTTGTTTGCCGGTCATTTGTTTACGAGTCAGAATCGGAAGCAAATAATTATCAACACACATTTCTCTATACTTATTGATAATGTATAGAGCTTCGGGACACAATGGAATAACAGCAGTATTTTCTGAAGCATTCCTCTTACAATATAAGTTTTCCTCTTTAATAGAAGATGTTTTTAACGATGCCAATTCATTGATTGTTGAACCTCCCGTGTAGTATCCAAAGAGGAATAAATCAAGATAGAGTCCTTCTTTCTCCGGGAGTTTGGAACGATTCATGGATTCAATCCTTTCGATAATACTGTGGTCTACTGGCAATGCTCCATCTTCAAACCTAATAGGAGGTTTGATGCTAGCAAAAACTGAGGTATCGGCATTAGCCTCCCGAAATACTCGTCGGAGTTTTTGCAACTTATTCTCAATATTACGCCCATCCAGGTAATCAACGTATTTCTGCAGGAAATATGTATCAATGTCTCCGAAGGTTAAAGTGAGAAAATCCTGCTTCATTACTGTGCGGGTAAAGTTGCTCAGGCAATCCCGCACGTAACGAAATTTGCGTTCATTTTGGGAACCGATGATTATTTGACCGTTTCTTTCTCGTTCTACTCGCGATAAGTGCAGCAGAACTTTTTCAAATGCTTGCGATACATTCTTATTCATAACAGATGCTTTTTAATGATTGATAATTCCCCAACTATGGTTGATTTGATAGAGAATAGGGAGTCTCGACAGAAAAGGTTTATCAAGACGAGAAAATTGTTCTCCAAAAATTGAATTCATCTCTTTTAGCATCTGTTCTGCTTTTGTATTCTTATAATAGTGTTTATAAATCACCATTGGACTATTACCTGCCATTTCCGCTACGACATACGGTGAATACCCCTCGTCAACCATTCGAGTAATAAAGCTCGCGCGGGCGGAATACCACGTTAACTTGTCCTTTATTCTTGAAATTTTGCAAGCTTTAGCAAGCGTCTTGGTCATCTTAACAGTGAGGTTGCTAATTCGTTTTGTCCGTTGTATATCGGTTTTGTGCTTGTGTGTAAAGACGGGAAAAACATAATTATCAAATCCGGTTCCCTTGTACTTTTCAATAATCTTTTTAGCTTTAGCAACCAGCAGCGGTTTGGCTTGTTTTGGAAATTTCATTCGTTCGTAAACAATTTTGTCCTCATTAATACACTCCCAAGTCAAATAACAGACATCGACGTTCGCCATACCTCCTGTATAGTAGCTGAATAGAAATAAATCAAGGTGAAGCTGTTCTTTCTTTGAGAACAAACTGCGGTCAATATTCTCTATTTTAGCAAGTGACACAAAAGACGTTGCTTTGGAAGTAGTCTGTCCCCATTTGATATTATCACCCAAACATTCGAAAGCTTTCATATCCACTCCGTAAATACCCTGCTTTTCGGCATAGCGGCAGGTGGCACGCAAACGGCGGAGTTTCTGAGTTAATCCGCCTTTGTTGCCGTTCTTTATGCCTGTTTTCTGAATATAGAGTGTATAATCGAGCAGGAACTGCTCGTTAATCTCTTTGAAGTAGTATGATGAGAATGAACGGTTATATACCTCTTGCGTAAATCGGGATAATGAATTCTTGATCTCTTTATACGAGCGGGTATTGTTGATGCTTGTAACAATCCGTCCGTTCTTGTATCGCTCCTTGTGAGTAAACTTATCAATAAGCGAATCAATCATTTGAAGAACCGAAAGCGATTTCACTTCTTCTTTCCGGGTTTGCACCTCATCAAAACTATGGGATAGTTCTACTGGTGACCAGGTACGCTCTTCGTACTCCCATTCTTCAGCGACTTTCTGGTACTGGTTCTTTAACTCGAACAGGATTTTGTTCTTGGCGGTAAGGGTACTACTATTACCCTTGAACGATTGGGACGAGTTATCCCAGTCCTTAACCGGACCAGAAACGTTTAACACTTTGGTTACACGGGCATAACCTGTTTTGAAGATGACCATTTCGAGTTTGACCATCTTCGGGTCTTTGGGATTGGCTTTCCCTTTGATGTTGATCGTAAACATAAAAAATAGAGTTTAGCATTCGTTCGGATTGCTATTGCGATAGCCCTAAGACCCACCGTAATAGACAACACAGGAATAGTGCTTCCCTCCCTGAAAGGTTTATTTCATGTTAAACCTGTAAATGCTAATCTCCATTAATACACATAAAAACAGAGACTTACATCGGCTATTGATGTAAGTCTCTAAAAGTAAGGCTGCCGTTGCCGGACGCCCTTTTTACATTGTAAGGAATATCAGATATTACTCTTTCGCTTTCCAGTCATTGATCAGTTCGTTGATCGTTTCCTTTACCGACATGATCCGGGTCGTTCGCCAGGCGTTGCTGCCGGCAAACGCGTAACCGTTTTCGAAATTGCCTTTGAATGCGTTATACAAAGCTGCAATGATGCAATAGGGGCTTCTCGAAATATCGCAAGTCTTGATGCAGTTGAAAGGGCAGCTCTTCGGCTGTTTCAGACCTTCTTTTACCTTCTGCAAGAAAGTGCTGTGTATCGCTCTACCTGGCATGCCGACCGGACTCTTGATGATCTCGATGTCCTTTTCTTCCGCTTTTACATAGCTTTCCTTGAAAGCCTCGGAAGCGTCGCACTCGGTGGTGGGAACGAAACGGGTACCTAACTGAACGCCTGATGCTCCAAGGTCCATCACGCGTTTGATATCTTCACCCGTATAAATGCCTCCTGCTGCAATTACCGGGATTCTCTTGTTATATTTTTCTTCGAAGTGGGATACTTCTTCTACTACTTGGGGTAGCAGTTCTTCCAACGAGAAGTGCTCGTCTTCCAACTGGTTTTCCTTATAACCTAAGTGTCCGCCTGCTTTCGGGCCTTCCAGCACGATTGCATCGGGGAGGTAGTCGTAGTTGTTTTTCCATTTCTCGCAGATGATGCGGGTGGCACGTGCGCTCGATACGATGGGTACCAGCTTCGTCACGCTGTCTTTCTTCAGGAATGAAGGTAAGTCCAGGGGCAAGCCTGCTCCACTGAAGATAATGTCTACCTTTTCTGCGATACTGGTTTTAACCAGTTCGGCAAAATCAGAGAGGGCAACCATCACGTTCACACCGATGATGCCTTTTGCTTTTTCGCGGGCTTTCCGTATTTCAGCTGCAAGACCGAGATTTCCGGCTTCTGTGTAGTTGGGAGAAAGCTTTTTATATAAGAGTCCGAGACCGGCGGCGGAGATAACGCCAATCCCACCTTCATTTGCAACGGCTGAGGCTAAGCCGGAAAGAGAGATTCCTACGCCCATTCCACCTTGGATGATTGGAATGCGGGCCTTAAGATCCCCAATTGTTAATGTCTTCATGTGACTAAAAAATATGTTTATAAAAGATATTGGGACAAAGGTAGCATATTTAACCAAAGAATGTGCAAAAAGCACCAATAATATTGCACAAATCTGTAAATTATGTGCATCAAGGCTTCGCGGGAATAAAAAAGGACAGAGTGTGGCTCTGTCCTGGGTTGACTTGCATTATTTAACTTATTTGACCGGGATGTAACCGACTTGTTTCACTGTTGCCTGTCCTTCTGAAGAAAGAATATAATCGATAAACGGCTTTACTTTTCCTTCGTTCTTTACTTCATAGTAGTAGAAAAGCGGACGGACGATCGGATAAGTTTTGTTCTTTGCGTTCTCGAAAGACGGTTCGGTAAATGATTTGCCTGCATCATACGATACATGGATCGGTTTTACCTCTTTATTTACGTAGGCCAGGCCGACATAGCCGATTGCTCCTTTTGTCTGGCTGACAGACTGGATGATAGCTCCGGTTGCGGGCATACTGAGGATGCCGTTCATATAGTTCTTGTTCTTCAGAACGCTTTCCTTGAAGAACTCGTAAGTTCCGGAAGAGGTTTCACGTGAATAGGCAACGATTTTCATGTCGACGCCGCCCACTTCTTTCCAGTTTTTGATCTTTCCGGTGAAGATTCCTTCCAGTTGCTCGCGGGTCAGGTTGGACACTTTATTAGACGGGTGCACGACTACTGCCAACGCATCGTAAGCGATAACCACTTCTTTCGTGTTCTTCTTTGCTTCCTGCAGTTTGACTTTCTCGTCGAACTTCATTTTACGGGAAGACATGGCAATATCGGTTGTCCCTTCCATCAATGCTGAAATACCGACACCGGAACCACCGCCGGTTACCGTTATTTTAGCTGATTTATTTTTGTTCATGAAGTTCTCTGCTTCTGTCTGGCTGAGCGGCAGGCAGGTGTCACTTCCTTTGATTTTCTGTGCAAATACATTTGATGTAAACAAACAGGCGGCCATGGCTGCCAGGATAATCGTCTTTTTCATTTCGCTAAATATGAATTAAATTTCTGTATGCAAAGTAACTACAGAGGTGTTGCAAGGGTATGAAACAGATGTTACGTTTGTATTAAAACTTATATTGCAGGCGAAGCGTGAAGACATTATCCTTCCGGTCTTTTTCATAGCCTTTTACGAAGTCGCTCTTTTCATTAAAGTTAAATTCGTAGTAAGCTTGTACGCGGATGTGTTTGTTGAAACGATAGAGAGCCCCGATACCCAGGGTACTTTGGGCAAGGTCTGTTTTTGAGGTGAAACTGTTTTCGACACCGATCTCGTTCCCTTTCAGTTTGGTGTTGGGATCATAAGCGTCATATTTCAATACGGCTGAGAAAGGAGATGCTCCGATGTCCTGTACCAGATAGAAGAAATAGCCGATGAAGGGACGTTTGAACAGCGAGTTTTCCGGCAGGTTTTCGGGGCGTGTCCCGGTGTTCGGACTTTTGCTGCTGCTGGCAATGCCGGGTTGTGTTCCTAATAATCCTTCACCCCGGAGGGTTGTGATACCCCAGGAGCTATGGAAGGAGAATTGTGCATCCATGCCGATGTATTCACGTTTCATATAGGTGCCGGTTTCGCCTTTGTCGATTTCGACGAATTGTTTACCTTGAAGCTCGTAAGCAGTCGTAGTCGGATTGTAGACACCGCCGTTGTAGTAGGAGAGGCCTAATCCCCATTTCGCCCAGTTGCCGATTTCTTTCTCTGCTCCGAGGCGGCCGATGAAGTCTTTCCGGCTGTCGGTCTCGCGGTTAATGCTGTTACCGGCGAAGAGACCTGCGTCCAGGCGGAGGAAGGCAAGAGGGCTTGTCTTATCTGTGCGGAGTGTCAGCATGGCACCTAAGTCGCGTTCGTCGGGAAAGAAATACTGGATGATTGTTGCACGTTCTGGCGATTCGAGGCCACTGGTAGAGTAACCGATTTCATGACCAAAAGGGCGGTTGAACACACCGGCCATCAATTGGCTGCGTTTGGTCCAGGGGTCTTTGATACCGATATACAGGTCACGGAAGCTAATGCCTTTATCGTTGGCTTCGAGCTGCACGGCGCCGGTTCCGATGCCGTCATTATATTCAAATTTCAATCGTCCGCGCCGGATGCCGAAGCGGTTGAAGCCTTTATCTGTATGCTCGTTTTTGTCGCCCACCTTCAAGGTTGCATCTTCCTGTCCATATTGGAATTGTCCCTGTATATACGCGGATACTTTGAACTTATTGAGTTTTTGGACCAGGTTGCCCAGTGTCGTTGTCTCTTCTGCCAATGAATCTACACGGGCGTTCAGCTTTTCCATCTCCGGTGCTTCCTGTGCCAGCATGGCAAACGGAAGCATGGCAAACAGGCAGAATGCGATAATTGTTTTTAATTTCATTCCTGAGTTTTTAGGGATTAAATGATGATTTAACGATGATACAATAACCGCCCAAAGCCCTGTAAGGGCGACAGATCATAGCCCAAGGCGTGAGCCTTGGGTTTAAATAGGTCCATCTCCCGTCTTCGAGCCCTGTAAGGGCGATACCTTGTGACACAGGATGTTACCGGTGCCGCCCTTACAGGGCTAAAAGGGGAGAGAGAGACGTCCCCTTAACCCAAGGCTCACGCCTTGGGCTGAGATCTGCCGGGCTTACAGCCCTAAGACAACGTCGCTATTCGGGCGGTTTGCAAACCGCCCCTACGAGGTCGTTATCCGCTCACCCATAAATCATCATTTATCGTTATAATTTACACTGCAAAGGAATAGAAATATTGTTTCACATTTACGACATACATATTACATTTCTGTTACAGGTTGCCGATGACGCGGCGGGTATCTTCCGCCCGTTTCTCCAATTCCTTAATCGTTAACGTAATAACTTTACCTATCGGGCGATTGTCCCGGTAGGTGACGACACGCAGCCAGGTCGCGTTCTTGGGAACGCGGAGCGGAACTTCATACTTGGGGGTGAAGTTGTCCGGGTCTGTATTGTCGAATGTATAGTAGATGTCAAGATTGCCCGGTTCGCTGTCCAGTGCGATTTCCAATGAACCATCTTCCGTATAGCGGGGTGTAACAATAGCGTTATACATGCTACGGGCATATTTAATTTGTGCTTCATCCGCACGCAGGAAGTGCTGTTCGACACGTGGCCAGAACAGATCCCAGTTTGCCTTCTCCGGTCCGGTCCAGAGCACTTCGGCAAGAGCCCACCCGCGTGGCCAGGTCATATATTCGGCATGGCGGAAAGTCGGGACCGATTCAGCCCAGAGGTTGCCTTGTCCGCCTAATATCATTTCTGCCGGTACGCCGTCGGGAACCGGATTGAAGCTGTAAGAGTCTTTCAGGCGGCACATGGAGTAGGTGTCCGGCTCTACGGACGGCTCGCCCTGCCAAAGGTCGATGTAGCAATGTTCGGCCGGTGTCATAATCACATGATGACCGGCTTTGGCCGATTTGATACCGCCTTCCATGCCGCGCCAACTCATGACAGTGGCATCGGGAGCCAGTCCGCCTTCGATAATTTCATCCCAGCCGATCAGCTTTTTCCCTTTCTCTTTCAACAGGCTTTCCATGCGGTGGATAAAATAGCTCTGCAATTCGTTTTCGTCTTTCAGGTTCTCCGCTTTCATACGGGCCTGGCAGCGCGGGCATTTGTGCCAGAAACCTTTGAAACATTCATCCCCGCCGATATGGACATATTCGTCCGGGAAAAGGGCGGCGACTTCCGTTAATACCTTGTCCATAAACTCGAATGTGGTCTCTTTGCCGACGCAAAGCGTGTTCTCGTCTTCTCCGTAGAATTTATTTCCTACGCCGACTGTCTTAGGCGCTTTCATACAGGCCAGTTCGGGATAGGCGACAAGAGCTGCGAGGCTATGCCCCGGAACATCTATTTCCGGAATGACGCGCACATACCGTTCTGCTGCGTAGGCCAGCACCTCTTTCACGTCATCTTGCGTGTAGAAGCCTCCGTAAGTCGCCTCTTCGCCGGGCAACTGCTTCTCGCGTTGCCACCATTGTCCTACACGGGGTGCACGCCAAGCGCCGACCTCCGTCAGACGGGGCAATGATTTTATTTCCAGGCGCCAGCCCTGGTCGTCGGTCAGATGCCAGTGGAAGACATTCATCTTGTATTCGGCCAGTTGGTCGATATATTTCTTCACTTCCTCTTTGGTGAACCAGTGCCGGCTGACGTCCAGCATCAGTCCGCGCCAGGCAAACTGCGGTTTGTCGGTGATGTCGGCGCATGGGATCGTCCAGTCGAAGCCTTCCTGTTTCCGGTCGCTCTTTATCTGTGGGGGAAGCATTTGCAACAAGGTCTGCACACCGTAGAAGATTCCGGCAGGCTGGTGTGCGGTAATGATGACGTCACCGGGTTTGACCAACAGGTGATAACCTTCTGCTCCGAGTGTCGCATCGTCTGTCAGCTCGAATTTGATGTTCCCGTGTTTCTCAACCGGTATTTCGAAACCGGTAGCGGGAGCTGTCTTGCTATTCAGGTAATGCGCAATCTTCAGCAGTTCCGGATTGGATGAGTCGAGCGTGATTGCGGCACGGCGTGTAAGGCTGAAAAAATCATTCTTTACTGTAATCTCTTGCGGAGCGGGAATCAGAGCCGGTTTATCCTGATTTGTTATTCCTTGTTTGTCGGAACAGGAAATGAAGCCTGACAGCAGGCTTGCAACAGCAAGTATGAATAGCGACTTTTTCATTCTTATATGTGTTTTATGATTTGAGCGCGAAGATAGAGATTCTATTTCACAAAGCCAATTTTTGGTCTTGGTTTGTCATTCAAGCTCTTTTTACTTTGCAATTCAGCCAGTGTTTGGTTAATCAGTTCCAACTGCATGCGGGTGTCGTCGTTGATATCGTTGTAATCGGCAAAAGCTTCTTCGACATACGTTTTCAATTCTTTTATTTCTTGCTGGAGTTCCGTAACCTTGTCCGTTGGAGGATTTAATATTAATTCCCGAATAGCAACGAAAGCACGAGTTATTAAAATACTGGTCTGTACTGCTATATCACTTCTTAGCACACTTGCGAGCATTATAACTCCATGTTCCGTGAAAGCATATGGATTTCTTCGAACTCCCATCTTTATAGAATTGGAGGTCACAATTTGTGACTTCCAAATTTGGGTTTCATTATCGGTTAACTGAAACATAAAGTCTTCAGGAAAACGATCGGGGTTCCGTTTGACTGCTTGGTTCAATACTTTAGTCTGAACTCCATACATTTCAGCCAGATCACGATCCAGCATAACTTTATACCCTCTAATCTCATAAATCTTGTTCTGGATAACTTGTAATTCTTCCATTTGTCGTAAATTTAGTAAAGGTTTATATTTACGTTACTAAGATAGATATTCTATTTCACAAAGCCAATCTTTGGCCGGGGGTTATCAATTAAGTTCTTTTTACTTTGCAATTCAGCCAGCGTTTGGTTTATCAGTTCCAACTGCATATGGGTGTCGTCGTTGATGTCGTTGTAATCGGCAAAAGCTTCTTCGATATATTCTTTGAGTTCTTTTACTTCATTTTGGAGTAGGGTGAAATCATTTTCTTTTGATTGAATGGGGAATTGCCTGATAAGTACGAATGCACGCATAATCCCTCTATTGATTTCAATGGCAATATCGGATTTAAGAACACTACTGAGCATCGCTACACCTAATTCTGTAAAAGCAAAAGGCAAATACTTAATGTTAAAACCTCTTCCTTTGTTCAAGATGCCAAAATGGCATCTTGAAAGTTCCTCCCGAGTTAACTCAAACATAAAATCATCCCCTTCAAATCGTTTCATATTACGTCGAACAGAACGTTTTAATTGAGCTGTTTCAACTCCATAGAGCTCAGCCAGATCGAAATCCAGCATAACTTTATTCCCTCTGATCTCATAAATCTTGTTCTGGATAACTTGTAATTCTTCCATTTGTCGTAAATTTTAGTAAAGGTTTATATTTACGTTGCGAAGATAGACATTAAAGTGAAGGGAACAAATTAATAGCCGGATATAATAAACAAGAGGTGTAGTATATTGAGAACTACACCTCTTGTTTAGAATGTAAGGGGTCTTTTGGCTTACTCTTATTCTCCGGAGTGAAATCAGAATTTCCAGCCAAGATTGATCTGAAGTACACCGTTGCAGGATTTTTCTCCTCCCCAGTTTATATTTTCTCCTCCGAGATTCATACCATCGTCCGAGAGTATATTGGTTAGTCCGATATTATAGTTCATGGAGACCAATAAGCCGGAACTAAACTGATAACCAAGTCCGAGACCTAAAGCAACATCGACTTTATTGTATAAGTCTTTTGTCTTAACGGAACCACTGACCTTGCCCTCGGATGCGGAAATCTTGGAACCGACCAGAAAGCCGAACTGAGGACCGGCAAAAGCGTAAAGCCCTTCATATAAGTAGGCTTTTGCATAAATCGGAATATTCAGATAATCATTTTTGAATTTTGCAGTAGCTCCACTTTCTGATACTTTTATACCTTGCATGGAATAGTAAATGCCCGGTTCGATAGCAAATTGGGGATTAATAAGAAACTCTGCTGCGACACCGATGTTTAGTCCCGGTTTCATGTTTCCCCCGTCACTGTTTGTCATGGTGGCCAGATTCAATCCGACCTTCGGGAGGAAATGAACTTCTTGTGCACTAATCTGTAAAGTGACAAACAGAAACAACAATAAAGCAATCTTCTTCATAATGGATGATGTTTTAATGATTAATAGATAAACAACCTTTCTTAAATAAAAAAAGTCGCGCTATATTATAACGCGACTTTTCATTGAAATATTATTTCTTGTGCTCTTCAATCCACTTCCGTGCATTCACGAAACCTTCGATCCAGGGAGTGACTTCGTCGCTATTGCGACGATCTTCCGGATAGTAACCGCACTGCCAGGGGAACATGGCGCGTTCCAGGTGAGGCATCATGGCCATGTGGCGGCCGTCGTGCGAGCAAACACCGGCAACCGACCAGGGCGAACCGTTCGGGTTGGCGGGATAGCCTTCATAGTTGTACTTCAGCGCGATGTGGTATTCCTTTTCTTCGTACGGGAAAGAGAACTTGCCTTCTCCGTGTGTGATCCAGATACCCAACTTCAAACCGCTCATCGAGCCGAACATAACCGAATGGTTCTTCGGAATCTCGACCGTGATGAAGTTCGATTCGAGCTTGTGCGAATCGTTGTGCAACATCTTATGTTTCTTTTCATGCTCCGGATAAACCACGCCTAATTCGGCCATCAGCTGGCAACCGTTACAGATACCCAAACTCAGTGTGTCGGGACGTGCATAGAAGTTATCCAATGCCTTCTTCGCCTTCTCGTTATATAAGAAACCGCCGGCCCATCCTTTGGCAGAGCCCAGGACATCGGAGTTGGAGAAACCGCCGCAGAAGACGATCATGTTGACATCTTCCAGCGTCTCGCGTCCGGAAGCCAAGTCGGTCATGTGAACGTCTTTCACATCGAAGCCCGCCAGATACAGGGCGTAAGAAGTCTCGCGTTCGCACTGGCAACCCTTTTCACGGATGACAGCAGCACGGATTCCGCTCTGGCCTTTGCGGTCGGCTGTCAGGCCGTAAGCAGACAGCTTGCCGGTGAAGCCTTTCGGATATTTGAATTCCAGCGGCTGCATCTTATAGTTTTCGAAGCGGTTACCTGCACATACGCTGCCGCTCTGCTTGATATCCAGCTTGTAAGACGATTCGTACCAGACGTCACGCATATAGTCGATGCCGAAATGATACTGGATGCCTTCTTTGGAAATTAGGATATGACGTTCGCTGGTCGGCTTGGCGATAGCGGCAAAGCCTACGCCTGCTTCTTCCATCAGCTTCTCGAATGCTTTCTTGTCTTTCACCTGAACCAGGATACCCGGGTTTTCGGCAAACAGGATCTTGACGATATCCTGTTCGGACAGCTTGTCTAAATTTACTTCCAGACCGCCTTCGACGTTGGCGAAACACATCTCGAGCAATGTCGTGATCATACCGCCGGCCGAGATATCGTGTCCGGCCAGGATCAGGCCCTTTTCGATTGCATCCTGGACTGCGTTGAACGCGTCAGCGAAATATTCGCTGTCCTTTACGGTCGGCACTTCGTTGCCCAACTTGTTCAACACCTGTGCAAGAGCGGAACCGCCCAACTTCATCGTGTCGAACGAGAAGTCTATATAATATATGTAAGAATTCTTTTCGTGCGCCAATACCGGAGAAACGATCTTGCGGATGTCGCTCACCTCTGCACCTGCCGAAATGATAACCGTACCCGGAGCGATTACTTTGTCGTCGCCATATTTCTGTGTCATCGACAAAGAGTCTTTACCAGTCGGGATATTGATGCCTAAGGCACAGGCAAAGTCAGATGCCGCCTGAACAGCCGTATAGAGACGGGCGTCTTCACCTTCGTTGCGGCACGGCCACATCCAGTTGGCACTCAAGGAAACACCAGCCAGCTTGTCGGCCAGCGGAGCAAAGACGATGTTCGTCAATGATTCTGCGATCGCCATAACCGAACCGGCAGCCGGATCGACCATTGCCACCTGCGGAGCGTGACCGATAGAAGTGGCGATACCCGCTTTCCCGCGATAGTCTAACGCTACTGCACCTAAGTCGCTCAACGGCAACTGCAATTCACCCTGGCACTGCTGGCGGGCGATCTTGCCTGTCACGGAACGGTCCACCTTGTTGGTCAACCAGTCCTTACATGCCACAGCTTCCAGCTGAAGCACGTTTTCCAGATAGTGGTGCAGTTCGGATTCCTTGTAGACCACCGGAGCATAAGTCTCTTCAACCGTATGGTCCTTCATGATTGTTCTCGGCGGTTTACCGAACATATATTCGAGTTTGATGTCGATCGGTTTCACGCCGTCGGCCTGTTCAAAGACAAACTTCATGTCGTTGGTCGTTTCACCTACGACATACATCGGAGAGCGTTCGCGGTCGGCAATGCGTCGTACGCGGGCAACGTCTTCTTCCTTCATCAGCAAGCCCATACGTTCCTGGCTTTCGTTACCCACAATTTCCTTGGCGGAAAGCGTCGGGTCGCCAACAGGCAACTGGCTCATGTCGATATGTCCTCCGGTCGCTTCCACCAGTTCGGAGAGGCAGTTCAGATGGCCGCCTGCGCCGTGGTCGTGGATAGAGATGACCGGATTGTTGTCCGACTCGGCAATGGCACGGATTACGTTGGAAACACGTTTCTGCATTTCCGGGTTGGCACGCTGTACGGCGTTCAGCTCGATACCGCTGGTGTACTGGCCTGTGTTCACCGATGAAACGGCGCCGCCGCCCATACCGATGCGGTAGTTGTCACCACCTAACAGCACGACCTTTTCGCCCGGTTCGGGATCGCCCTTCAACGCGTCGCGCATATTGGCATAACCTACACCGCCGGCAAGCATGATTACCTTGTCGTATCCATATTTCTTGTTGTTCTCTTCATGTTCGAATGTCAGCACCGAACCGCAGATCAGCGGTTGTCCGAACTTGTTACCGAAATCAGAAGCACCGTTCGACGCCTTGATCAGAATCTGTTCCGGAGTCTGGTACAGCCAGGGACGCGGGTCGAGGATCTTTTCCCATTCGCGCGCACCTTCGGTACGCGGGTAAGCAGTCATGTAGACAGCCGTTCCGGCAATCGGAAGCGAAGCCTTACCACCGCCCAGACGGTCGCGTATCTCACCGCCCGAACCCGTTGCAGCGCCGTTGAACGGCTCGACTGTTGTCGGGAAGTTGTGCGTTTCGGCTTTCAGCGAGATAACCGATTTGATTTCCTTCACTTCATAGAAATCAGGTTTGTCGCCGCTTGCCGGTGCAAACTGTTCGATCACCGGGCCTTCGTTGAACGCCACGTTATCTTTATAGGCGGAAACCAACTTGTTCGGGTTCTCCGCCGAAGTTTTCTTAATCAGGTTAAAGAGGGAGCTTTCTTTCTCTTCTCCGTCGATGATGAACGTACCGCCGAAGATCTTGTGGCGGCAGTGTTCCGAGTTTACCTGCGCAAAGCCGTACACCTCGCTGTCGGTCAGCCGGCGTTCCAACTTCTGGCTCACTTCGTTGAGGTAAGCTACTTCTTCGTCGCTCAACGCCAGTCCTTCCTGCTTGTTGTAGGCGGCGATATCTTCGATATAGACAATCGGGTCCGGTTGTTTACTGATCGTGAAGATGTCCTGGTTCAGACCGTTGTAGATGCGTTGCAACATCGGGTCGTGTTCGGCTTCGCCCGATGAAACAGGGAAGTATTCCTCGATGCGTGCGATGCCTGTGAGCCCCATATTCTGGGTGATTTCCACAGCATTCGTACTCCAGGGGGTAATCATTTCCCGGCGCGGTCCCACGTACCAGCCTTCCAGCGTTTCAGCCTGGAGAGGTTTTGCCTCGCTAAACGCCCAAACTAATTTTTCTACATCTTCAGGAGAGAAAGCGTGTGCAGCCTCCACAGCTAACACCGTCTTTGTAGGAGATTGAAAGAATAGAATCATATCGTCGATTTATTAATGGTATTCGTTCGTACAAGGGATAACAAAGGATATCCCTCGCTTACAGGGTGCAAAGATAGTAATTATATAGGATAATCTTCTTTCCGGCTTCCGAAAAGTTTTGTCTCTTTCTCCCTGTCCGCGGTCTTCTTTTTGGCCGTGAAGGAGTAAATAAGCATAGACCCTTATCCTAATTGGTATGGACTCCCATGCAATCCTTGTTCGACCCGGGTCGGACAGCTGTCCCACCCGGGTCGAACAGCTGTCTGACGGGGGTCGAACAAGAATTGTGTGGGAGTCGAAGGGAATAAGGATGGGGCTGAAGGAAATTAGCTCCCTTGTGGCGCTTTTTATCCGGGAGGTGAATAGAGCTCTTGAATGGCGGCATTGGAGGAAAGACCAAGCGTGTTTCTGTTACAAAAGGTGGAAGTCTGTGAAGTATGCCTGCCGCTCTGAAAAAGTCAGGCTGCGCGTAAAAGGGCAACGGGTTCTTGAAGATTGTGTCTTAAAATAATTAAACCGAGATGCTTGCCGTTAACAAAAATAGACAAGGCTGCCCGTATTTCTCAAAAAACGCCCGGAAACGGCCTTAATCTTGAAGAATCTTTAAAAATATAAAGTATTGACAAACAAGCTGATAAAAGAAAGTCAAGGAGCGGAAGAATCATCGGATTTTCGCGTGAAAAACGGGCAAAAATCAGTTGTAAATAATTGATGTATAGTGAATTATTGATGGCGGGGAGAATGACTAACGAAAACGTACGTTTAGATTCGTCATATTTCAGGTACAAAAATAGGCATAAGTTTTAAACCTGCA
>PPYF01188297.1_pt1 | contig 20625 bp, 17 predicted proteins | sample 1559871 | NCBI WGS metagenome assembly PPYF01 (sample SAMN08240021, study PRJNA423297) | Human gut metagenome, whole genome shotgun sequencing project. | reverse complement strand
TCATCACTGGAGTGACAAAGATGCAAAAGCTAGCTGAGTTGTATCGTGGTAAAGCGAAAACCGTATACAGCACCGAAAATCCGGATCTGTTGGTACTCGAATTCCGTAACGATACGTCAGCAGGGGATGGCGCTCGCATTGAGCAGTTCGATCGTAAAGGTATGGTGAATAACAAATTCAACCATTTCATTATGAGCAAACTGGCGGAAGCGGGTATCCCGACCCAAATGGAAGCGCTGTTGTCCGATACCGAATGTCTGGTGAAAAAGCTGGATATGGTGCCGGTGGAGTGCGTTGTCCGTAACCGCGCCGCCGGTTCGCTGGTGAAACGTTTAGGGATCGAAGAAGGTATTGAGCTGAACCCACCGCTGTTCGACCTGTTCCTGAAAAACGATGCCATGCATGACCCGATGGTTAACGAATCCTACTGCGAAACCTTCGGCTGGGTGAGCAAAGAGAACCTGGCGCGCATGCAGGAACTGACCTTCAAAGCGAACGACGTGCTGAAAAAGCTGTTCGACGACGCGGGCCTGATCCTCGTGGACTTCAAGCTGGAGTTCGGTCTGTTCAAAGGTGAAGTGGTGCTGGGCGATGAATTCTCCCCGGACGGCAGCCGTCTGTGGGACAAAAAGACCATGGATAAAATGGACAAAGACCGTTTCCGCCAGAGCCTTGGCGGCCTGATCGAAGCCTACGAAGAAGTGGCGCATCGCTTAGGCGTTAAGCTGGACTAAGTCATGACCTCCCCGGCCTCGCCTGCGCGTAGGCCGGAAAAGGCGTTGACGCCGCCATCCGGCAATGCGTTTGTTGCTTGCCTGATGGCGCAGCGTTGGCCCGCTCATCTCTTTTCCTGATGTATTTCCAGTGGTAATCCTGCCCGTAACCGCCTACGATCGTATCAGTAACAATAAAAGAAGATCGAGGTAGTTATGCGTTGGCAAGGCCGTCGTGAAAGCGACAATGTAGAAGATCGGCGGAACAGTTCTGAATCCCCACTATCCGGGCGCGGGCCTGGTTTCCGTATTCCCAGCGGTAAGGGCGGTATCATTCTGCTGATTGTCGTGCTGGTTGCGGGCTATTACGGCGTCGACTTAACCGGCCTGATGACCGGCGAGCCCATTGGTCAGAGCCAGCAACAAAGCTCGCAGCGCGTCAGCAACCCGAATGATGATGAAGCGGCAAAGTTTACCTCGGTTATCCTTGCCACGACCGAAGACACCTGGGCGCAGCAGTTTAAAGAGATGGGGAAAACCTATCAGCCGCCGCGTCTGGTGATGTACCGTGGCGCGACCCGCACCGGGTGCGGTACCGGCCAGTCGGTGATGGGGCCATTCTACTGCCCGGCCGATAGCACGGTTTATATCGACCTCTCTTTCTATGACGATATGAAAAGCAAACTCGGCGCAGGCGGCGATTTCGCGCAGGGCTACGTGATTGCGCATGAAGTGGGGCACCACATCCAGAAACTGCTCGGCATCGAGCCGAAAGTCCGTCAGATGCAGCAGGGCGCATCGCAGGCTGAAGTCAACCGCCTGTCGGTCCGCATGGAGCTTCAGGCCGACTGTTTTGCGGGCGTCTGGGGTCATAACATGCAGAAACAGGGGATTCTGGAGGCTGGCGATCTTGAAGAAGCGCTGAACGCTGCCGAAGCGATTGGCGATGACCGCTTACAGCAGCAGAGCCAGGGCCGCGTGGTACCCGATAGCTTTACTCACGGTACATCACAGCAGCGCTACACCTGGCTGAAACGCGGCTTCGATAGCGGCGACCCGTCCCAGTGCAACACCTTCAGTAAATCGCTTTAGCGGGATGTCGAAGGTCATGGATGAGCTGCTCGCGCAGGCCGCGCGGATGGCGCAGGAGGGGATTCGCCGCTTGCTGGTGGTTAGCGGCGACCCTGACTGGTGCGCAGAGCAGGCAATAGCGTTTCGCAACGCTATCGGACACGACGTGCTGTGGGTGGGCCCGCAGACCGTCGACTCTCCTTTTTGCCAGCCTGGCAAACTTGTCACGCTGCTCGGGCGCGAGTTCCAGCACGCTATCTTTGACGCTCGCGCCGGTTTTGACGTGTCGGCGTTTGCCGCGTTAGCCGGAACCTTGCGTGCCGGTAGCTGGCTGGTGCTGCTGGTGCCAGACTTCTCACGTTGGCCTATGCAGCCCGATACGGACTCGCTGCGCTGGAGCGATACGCCAGAGCCAATTGCCACTCCCCATTTTGTTCACCATTTTTGCCGTACCCTGGCCGCCAGGGCGCAGGTAAGAATCTGGCGTCAAGGGGAGCCGTTGACGCCGTTCAATGACCCTCCACGACCACCGTGGCAGCAGGCTAACGGCCAACCCGACGTTGAGCAGCAAGCGATCCTGTCAGCGCTGGCCAACGCCACCGCGCAGGTTTGTGTGGTGACGGCGGAACGTGGGCGCGGCAAGTCGGCGCTGGCCGGCATGCACATTCGACAGCTTTCCGGCACGGCGCTGGTCACTGCGCCTTCCCGCGCCTCGGCGGAGGTGATTGCCGCCTTTGCCGGCGAGCGCTTTCGCTTTATCGCGCCGGACGCGCTGCTGGCCTCTGATGAAACCGCCGATTGGCTGGTGGTTGATGAGGCCGCAGCCATTCCCGCCCCGCTGCTGCAAAAGCTGATGACCCGTTTTTCGCGGGTGCTGTTGACCACCACCGTGCAGGGGTATGAAGGCACCGGGCGTGGCTTCCTGCTGAAATTTTGCGCCGCGTTCCCGCAGCGGCAGGCGTTTACCCTGAGCCAGCCCATTCGCTGGGCGGCCGGATGCCCGCTGGAAGCCGTGGTGAACGAGGCGCTGATTTTTGATGATGATGCCTTTACCACTACGCCGCAGGGCGCGGTTACGTTGATGCCCGTGGCGCAGTCAGCCTGGCAAACGTCTCCAGCGCTGCCCCGCGCGCTCTATCAACTGCTTTCCGGCGCGCATTATCGCACCTCGCCGCTGGATCTGCGCCGCATGATGGACGCGCCGGGACAGCATTTTCTGAGCGCTCAAAGTCGTGACGGCCCGGCAGGCGCGCTGTGGCTGGTCGACGAAGGTGGGCTTCCGGCGGAACTGAGCCGGGCAGTGTGGGCCGGATTTCGCCGCCCGCGCGGCAACCTGGTGGCGCAATCGCTGGCGGCTCATGGCGGCAGCCCGCTGGCGGCGACGCTTATCGGACGGCGCATCAGCCGCATTGCGGTACATCCGCAGCGTCAGCGCGAAGGTCTTGGCCAACGGCTGGTCGAACGGGCGTGGCAGGACGCTGAAGGGTGTGATTATCTCTCAGTAAGCTTTGGCTATACCGATGCGCTATGGCGCTTCTGGCAGCGCTGTGGCTTTACGCTGGTGCGTATTGGCACCCAGCGGGAGGCCAGCAGCGGCTGCTACGCGGCGATGGCTATTCGCCCGCTGACGGCGGCAGGGGAGGCGTTGATGTTACATGAGCATCATCGATTGTGCCGCGAATGGCGCTGGCTGCGCCGGTGGGTAGATGAAAAAGTGCCTCTGGCGGAAGTGACAGAGACTATCCTTACTGAGGATGACTGGTGGGATTTGGCCGGTTTTGCCTTTGCCCATCGCCCGATGCTGGCGGTGCTGGCGAACCTGCACCGGCTGAGCGAGTTGACTGAACTGACGATACCCGCGCTGCGCGGGCGTTTGTGCGGTGAAGCTGAGTCTGAACTGTGTGCTCGTCTGGGCGTGCAGGGGCGTAAAGCGCTGCTGGCCCGGCTTCGTGCAGAAGCGGCGCAGGCGATGCGCAGCGTTGACGCTGAACGTACAAACCGGCTGGCGGAACAGCTCCCACAACTGCAATTTTTTTAACTGACTCATTCAGTTAAATGGCATGGTCATTATTCTGGCGCGGCGTAAACTGACCGTCAAAACCAAGGAGACAGCCATGACGCACGATCATTTTGTTGTTCAAAGCCCCGCGAAGCCCGCTCAACAGCTGCTGCTGTTGTTTCATGGCGTGGGCGATAATCCGGTCTCAATGGGGCAGATTGGCAGCTGGTTTGCGCCGCTGTTTCCGGATGCCCTGATTGTCAGCATTGGCGGCGCTGAACCGTGCGGCCCGGCGCCGGGTCGTCAGTGGTTTTCGGTGCAAAGCGTGACCGAAGAGAACCGCCAGGCACGTGTCGATGCCATTATGCCGACCTTTATTGAAACGGTACGCTACTGGCAAAAACAGAGCGGCGTGGGCCCGCAGGCCACCGCGCTGATCGGTTTTTCACAGGGGGCGATTATGTCGCTGGAAAGCATCAAAGCCGAGCCGGGTCTGGCTTCCCGCGTGATCGCTTTTAACGGCCGCTACGCCACGCTGCCGCAGCAGGCGACGACCAGCACCACGATCCATCTGATCCACGGTGGAGAAGACCGGGTTATCGATTTGGCCTGGGCGGTGAGAGGTCAGGAAGCGCTCCTGGCCGCGGGCGGCGATGTGACGCTGGATATTGTCGACGATCTGGGGCACGCGATTGACGATCGCAGCATGCAGTTCGCGCTCGATCGTCTGCGCTATACCGTGCCGAAGCACTATTTCGATGAAGCATTGAGCGGCGGAACGCCGAAAGATGACGATATTATTGAGATGATTTAAAGATTAACGGTTCGCTGGGAATCTGTAGGCCGGGTAAGGCAAAGCCACCATCCGGCAATTCATGGCGGCTATGCCTGATGGCGCTGCGCTTATCAGGCCTACATGTGCTTATTTCTTCGGCTGGTCTTTCTTCGGCCAGTCGTCGTCATCGTCCCACTTATCGTTGCAGTCACGATGCGGCGGAAGCTCGGGTTTATCGGCAAGGAATTTTTTATGATCGACGCGACTAAGATCCTTAATCACGTTGATGATCACCCCCACCAGGAAAACCAGCACCAGAATCCACCAGTATTTTGTCAGCCAATCCATGCGCATTACCTCTTTTGTTATGCCGTCAGGCGACAAGTTGTTCCATGATACGCTGATACATCCGCGCCAGCATCTGCAGGTCTGCGGCATTTACGCATTCGTTTATCTTGTGAATGGTCGCGTTCACCGGACCCAGCTCAACAACCTGCGCGCCCATCTGGGCGATAAAGCGACCATCTGACGTCCCGCCGGTGGTCAGTAACTGCGGTTCTATTTCATTATAGTGCGCAATCGCGTTAACCACCGCGTCGACCAGCTTGCCGCGTGCGGTCAGGAACGGTTGCCCGGAGATCCACCAGTCTACCGAGTAGCGCAGTTGGTATTTTTCCAGCAGGGCGATCACGCGCTCTTTGATCATCGCGTCGGTCAATTCGGTGCTAAAGCGGAAGTTGAACTGCACGAACAGATCGCCCGGGATGACGTTGTTGCTGCCGGTACCCGCCTGGATGTTGGCAATTTGCATGCTGGTTGGCGGGAAGAATTCGTTGCCCTGGTCCCACTCGATAGACACCAGTTCGTTCATCCACGGCGCGGCGCGGTGAACCGGATTATCGGCAAGATGTGGGTAAGCCACATGGCCCTGCACGCCGTGAATCGTCAGGTTGCAGGTCATGGAACCACGACGGCCATTTTTCACCACGTCACCGACCACTTCGGTGCTCGACGGTTCGCCCACCAGGCAGTAGTCCAGGCGTTCGTTGCGCGCCATCAGCGCTTCCACCACCTTCACGGTACCGTGGGTGGCGCTGGCCTCCTCATCGGAGGTGATCAGGAACGCCAGGCGTCCTTTATGGTTCGGGTGCTGGGCGACAAAACGTTCGGCAGCGACGACCATCGCCGCCAGCGAGCCTTTCATGTCCGCCGCGCCGCGGCCAAACAGCATGCCATCACGAATGGTCGGTTCAAATGGCGGGTTAATCCAGCGATCGGCATCACCCGCGGGCACCACATCGGTGTGGCCAGCAAATGCCAGGGTTTCCCCTTTACCGCGCCAGGCCCAGAAATTCTGGGTATCACCAAAATCCATGGGCTCAACGGTAAAACCGATAGCGCGCAGACGTTCAATCATTAATGCCTGACAGCCCGCGTCATCGGGGCTGAGAGACGGGCGGCGAATAAGCTGCTGAGCCAGCTCAATGACTGGGCAAGACATAAACTAAACCTCGTTATTTTTCGTTATCTGCAAAAAGTCAAAACGGGGCGGCGGCATTAGCGCATCTGGGCGAGCCACTGGCCGTAACTGGCATCACTAAAACCCAGCAGCATAGGCTGTGCTGGCGCACAGAGCAATGGGCGTTTAATGATAGTCGGCATTTCCAGCATCAGCGCAGCGGCGGCGTCGGCATTGTTGATGCTTACGCGCACGCTTTCGTCCAGCTTACGCCAGGTGGTACCGCGGGTATTCAATAAGGCTTCCCAGCCCAGCTCGGCAATAAAGGATGCCAGTAATTCGGGCGGCAGGCCGTCAACGCGATAATCATGAAAGCGATATTCAACCTGATGCTCGTCGAGCCAACGGCGGGCTTTTTTAATTGTGTCGCAATTTTTTATTCCATAGAGGATGGTCATGTTCCACCTTTATATCAGCAGGTTTTTTAGGGCCTCGAATATACACGGAATTACCGTGGCTGCCTGTTTTAATTTTATCCTGATAAACAGGCTGAAATTCGTACAGTTTATCATGCTGTCTACGACGAAAGTCGCAGTTTGTTCACTTTGTTGTAGGGTAAATTCTTATCATATGATTCACATTCCGATAACTATTTCAGAATGTTGCTGTTCGTCACATTAAATGTCAACATTCCAGCCCATAGTGGCCTCAAGCAGTAAACAATCGTTGGCAGCGGCAATCAAAGTAATCGGATTAACCGTATTCACAGGTCATACATTTGTACGTAATATACGCATAATAATAAGAGAGGTAGTTATGATCGAACGTGAACTGGGGAACTGGAAAGATTTTATCGAAGTGATGCTTCGTAAATAATTTTCAGATAGGTGAGTGATTAAGCGCTGTGTTCTTTCAATTACCATGATGGTGTTGTTTGCAGTACAGAGTCAATGCTCAACATAAAGATAAAAAGGCGACAGTGACTGTCGCCTTTTCTGTTTTTATTCAGGCTTCTCTTTTAACGGGAATCGACGACGTACCAGCACAAAGAACAGCGGGACGAAGAAGATAGCCAGCACCGTCGCCGAGATCATCCCGCCCACCACGCCGGTACCCACCGCATGCTGGCCGCCGGAACCCGCGCCGGTGGTTAATGCCATAGGCAGAACCCCGAAGATAAACGCCAGTGAGGTCATCAGGATGGGACGCAGGCGCTGACGGCAGGCTTCGAGGGTCGCCGACATCAGGTCTTCACCTTTCTCATTCATTTCATTGGCAAATTCAACGATCAGAATGGCGTTCTTCGCCGAGAGCCCGATAACCGTCAGCAGCCCCACCTGGAAGTAAACGTCGTTTTCCAGCCCGCGCATCCAGGTGGCCAGCAGCGCGCCAATTACCCCCAGCGGTACCACCAGCATCACCGAGAATGGCACAGACCAGCTTTCATACAGCGCCGCCAGGCACAGGAACACCGCCAGCAGAGAAATGGCGTATAGCGCTGGAGCCTGGGCGCCGGAGAGCCGTTCCTGGTAGGACATTGCTGTCCATTCCAGACCAAAACCGGTCGGCAGCTGTTTGACCAGATTCTGCATCACGTCCATTGCGGTACCGGTGCTGACGCCCGGCGCGGCTTCACCGATAATTTCGACGGCCGAATAGCCGTTATAGCGCTCCAGGCGCGGCGAGCCGGTTTCCCAGCGCGAGGTGGCGAAGGCCGAGAACGGCACCATCTGACCCGCGTTGTTACGCACGTACCACAGATTAATGTCGTCCGGCAGCATGCGGTACTTCGCGGCGGCCTGTACGTACACTTTCTTCACGCGGCCACGGTCCATAAAGTCGTTCACATAGCTCGAGCCCCACGCGGTTTGCAGCGTGTCGTTAATATCGTCGATTGAGACCCCTAACGCCTGCGCTTTACGCTGGTCGATATCGATTTGCAGCTGCGGGCTGTCATCAAGGCCGTTGTGGCGCACGCGGGTCAGCTGCGGATCCTGGCCTGCCAGCTCCAGCAGCTTATCGCGCGCGGCCATCAGCGCATCGTGCCCGGCGCCGCCGTGATCCTGAAGCTCCATATCGAAGCCGGCAGAGCTGCCCAGACCGCTGATAGCCGGCGGGCTGCTGGCGTAAACCCGCGCTTCTTTGATTTTGTTCAGCGCCTTGGTGGCGCGCTCGATAATGGCAAACGAGGTGCCAGTGGTGCTATCGCGCTCGTCCCAGTCTTTCAGGCGCACAAACATGCGCGCGACGTTCTGCCCATTACCACCCGGGCCGGAACCGATGGTGGCAAAAATGGAGGTGATATTGTCCTTCTCGTTTTTGAAGAAATAGTCTTCAACCTGTTCCACCACTTTCAGCGTTTGCTGCTGAGTGGAGCCACTCGGCAACTGGACCGAAGTCGTGAACATGCCGCGATCTTCCAGCGGCAGGAACGAGGAGGGCAGGCGCAGGAACAGAAATACCATGCCGCCCAGCAGTACCACATAAATCAGCATCCAGCGTACGCTGCGATGGAGGATTTTCGCCACGCCGGACTCATAGCGGCGCGCGCTGGCATCGAAGTGACGGTTGAACCAGCCAAAGAAGCCTTTGGTGCCGTGCACTTCGCCTTTATGAATGGGTTTGAGAATGGTGGCGCACAGCGCGGGCGTCAGAATCATCGCCACCAGTACCGACAGCACCATCGCCGAAACAATGGTAATCGAGAACTGACGATAGATAGCCCCGGTGGTGCCGCCAAAGAAAGCCATCGGGATAAACACCGCCGACAGCACCATCGCGATACCGACCAGCGCCCCCTGAATCTGGCCCATCGATTTGCGCGTTGCCTGCCTTGGCGTCAGCCCCTCGGTGCTCATAATACGCTCGACGTTCTCGACGACCACGATGGCGTCATCCACCAGAAGCCCGATGGCGAGCACCATGGCGAACATCGTCAGGGTGTTAATACTGTATCCGCAGGCGTAGAGAATGGCGAAGGTGCCCATCAGCACCACCGGTACGGCGATGGTGGGAATCAGCGTGGCGCGGAAGTTTTGCAAGAACAGGTACATCACCAGGAACACCAGCAGGATGGCTTCCAGCAGCGTTTTCACCACGTCTTTGATCGACGCTTTGACGAAGGAGGTGGTTTCGTAGGCGACTTTATACTCCAGGCCATGCGGGAAATAGGCTTTTAGCTCGTCCAGGCGCTGAATAACGCGCTCGGCGGTTGCCATTTCGTTGGCCCCTGAGGCGAGTTTGATGCCAAGGCCGGACGCCGGGTTGCGATTATAGCGGCTGAGATAGTCGTATTTTTCCGCGCCCATTTCGACGGTGGCAACGTCGCCGAGCGTCACTTCTGAGCCGTCCTGGTTAACGCGCAGGGTGATATCGCGGAACTGCTGTGGCGTTTGCAGGAGCGATTGCGCATTAATGGTAGCGTTCAGCGCCTGCTTATCAACGGAAGGCGTTCCGCCAAGCTGCCCGACGGCAATCTGCGCGTTCTGCGATTTAATGGCGCTGGTGACGTCGGAGGCGGTCAACTGATAGCTGTTGAGCTTGGCCGGATCGAGCCAGATGCGCATGGAATACTGCGAACCGTAGGCGTCAATGTCGCCGACGCCGTCAACGCGGCTGAGCGGGTCCTGAATGTTACTGGCGACATAGTCGGAAATATCTTGCTTATCCATACTGCCGTCGGTGGAGACGAAGGCGATGGTCAGAATGTTGGTATCGCCTGTTTTACGTACCGTGACGCCTTGCGTCTGAACCGCCTGTGGCAGTTTGTTCATTGCCGTTTGCAGCTGGTTTTGTACCTGCTGTACCGCTTCGTCCGGGTCGGTACCGGCGACGAAGCTCAGCGTGACTGTCGCCTGGCCGGTGGCGCTGCTTTGAGAGGACATATACATCAGGTTATCGATGCCGGTCATGTTCTGTTCGATAACCTGGGTGACGGTGTTTTCCAGCGTTTGCGCGGACGCGCCTGGATAGTTGGCGGTCACGCGGACGTTCGGCGGCGCAAGGTCCGGGTACTGCTCTACCGGTAATGAAAATATCGCCAGGGCCCCGGTAAGGCACAAAAGGATTGCTAGCACCCAGGCAAAAATGGGGCGATCGATGAAGAAATTCGCCATCAGGATCCGAACCTCGTGTTGGTCATTTTTTTTACGTACTGAATTGCGTCAAACACTGTAGCCGTAAGGCTCCCGGCAATCGTGGAGAAAATAAGAAGATAATGTAAATAATCATACCGCTTTGGCGAAACGGTTTGCATATCCTTACGCTAGCCTATTTCTGCCCCCTGAAACGTAATTTCATTTAAGCTGAAATTTTTTGATCTGCCACAGCTTACTGACAAATAGTCGCCGATTCTGGGCAAATGGACATTGCCTGTACGGGGATTCCTCGGCTAATAAATAGGGCTTATAAATATAAGGTTTTTTAACCATAGGCTGAGCGAGTATGAACCGTTTTATTAGGGTAGATAGCCAACAATGCATTGGATGCAGGGCGTGTGAAGTTGCCTGTGTGATGTCGCATAACGGAGAGCAACATGTGCTCGACGCGTCGCAGTTTATGCCGCGCATCACGGTCGTAAAAATGAACCATCAACGTGGGGCGGCTACCTGTCACCATTGCGAAGATGCGCCTTGCGCGCGCAGCTGCCCGAACGGCGCGATTCGGCAGGTTGATGATGCTATCCAGGTCGACCAGGCGAAGTGTATCGGCTGTAAATCCTGTGCGGTTGCCTGCCCGTTTGGCACCCTGCAAATTGTTCTCTCGCCGACTCAGGACGGGCGAGTAAAAGCCACGGCCCATAAATGCGATCTCTGCCATGAGCGCCCGGCAGGTCCGGCCTGTGTGGAAAACTGCCCGGCGGACGCTCTGCAGTTGATGACCAGCCAGCAACTGAGCGATATTGCGCGCATCCGACGCCTGCAAACGGCCTGTCGCGAAGCGCAGCCGTGGCACAGCGAGAGTCGTGCGGCGGCAGCGAAGGTTCAGCGTAGCAAGGTGCAGCAGATGGCGCAGACACCCGCTCGCGGTGAAGCGGATAAACTCAATCTTGCCGCCCGTAAAACCGGCTTCGGCGAAATTTATCTGCCGCTACGTCACGAGCAGGCGCAGCAGGCTGCCACACGCTGCCTGAGCTGCGGCGAGCATAGCGTTTGTGAGTGGACCTGCCCGCTGCATAACCATATTCCACAGTGGATCGAGTGGGTCAACGCCGGGGATATTGACGCGGCGGTAGAGCTGTCGCATCAGACCAACCCGCTGCCGGAAATCACGGGACGCGTCTGCCCGCAGGATCGCCTGTGTGAAGGGGCCTGCACCCTGCGTGATGAGCACGGTGCGGTAACCATCGGCAATATTGAACGCTATATCTCCGACCGTGCGCTAGCCAAAGGCTGGCGTCCGAATATCGGCAATGTCGCCAGCAGCGGTAAGCGGGTGGCGATTATCGGCGCCGGGCCCGCCGGGCTGGCATGCGCCGACATTCTGGTTCGTCAGGGCGTGGAGCCGGTCGTGTTTGACCGTCATCCGGAAATTGGCGGGCTGCTGACCTTCGGCATTCCGGCGTTCAAGCTGGATAAATCGCTGATGGCACGGCGTCGCGAAATCTTTAGCGATATGGGCATTCGCTTTGAGCTGAACTGTGAAATTGGCAAAGACATCTCCCTGGACACGTTGCTGGAAGAGTACGACGCCGTGTTTGTCGGGGTGGGCACCTACCGTTCCATGAAGGCGAACCTGCCGAATGAAGAGGCGCCGGGGGTGTATGACGCGCTGCCGTTCCTGATCGCAAACACGAAAAATGTGATGGGTCTCGAGGCGTTGCCTGAGGAGCCGTATATCAATACCAAAGGGCTTAACGTGGTGGTGCTTGGCGGTGGCGATACGGCGATGGACTGCGTGCGTACCGCACTGCGCCACGGTGCGGAAAAGGTCACCTGCGCCTATCGTCGCGATGAAGCTAACATGCCAGGGTCGAAGAAAGAGGTCAAAAACGCGAAGGAAGAGGGGGCGGAGTTTGAATTTAACGTTCAGCCCGTCACCCTGGAGCTGGATGCTGAAGGCCGCGTGTGCGGCGTTCGTTTCCTGCGTACCCAACTCGGTGAGCCGGATGGTCAGGGCCGCCGCCGTCCGACGCCGATTCCCGGCAGCGAATTTGTGATGCCCGCCGATGCGGTCATTATGGCCTTTGGTTTCCATCCGCATGGGATGCCATGGCTGAGCGCACAGGGCGTGGAGGTTGACGACTGGGGGCGCATTCGCGCCAACGTGCATTCGCGCTACCGCTATCAGACCTCGAATCCCAAAATTTTTGCCGGTGGCGATGCGGTGCGTGGTGCCGATCTGGTGGTCACCGCGATGGCTGAAGGACGCCATGCAGCACAGGGGATCCTCGACTGGTTAGGCGTCAAAATCACCCGCGCGCATTGACGGTACCCGGGCTTCACGGCGTAATATGGCGCGAAAGCGTTATCGCCGTGGAGCCTGTATGTCACTTAATATCAACGTTATTAAAGATAAAATCCTGTCCGAAAATTACTTCGTCCTGCGCAATATTACCTACGATTTAACCCAGAAAAATGGCGAAGTGGTGCAACACAAACGCGAAGTTTACGACCGTGGCAACGGCGCGACGGTGCTGCTCTACAACCGCCAGAAGCAGAGCGTGGTGCTGGTGCGCCAGTTCCGTGTCGCCACTTGGGTCAACGGTAATGCCAACGGCATGCTCATTGAAACCTGCGCCGGGTTGCTCGACGACGACGAGCCGGAAGCGTGCATTCGCAAAGAGGCTATCGAAGAGACCGGCTATCAGGTCAACAATGTGCGTAAAGTGTTTCAGCTGTATATGTCGCCGGGCGGCGTGACTGAAATCGTTCACTTCTTTATCGCTGAATACGACGATCGTCTGCGCGATAACGCGGGGGGCGGTGTGGATGACGAGGATATTGATGTGCTTGAGCTGCCGTTTACCCGCGCAATTGAGATGATTCGCACTGGTGAAATTTGCGATGGTAAGACGGTGATTTTGCTCCAGTATCTGCAAGGTTCAGGCCTGATGGCGTAATTTTCTGGCCAGCTCAATCCGATAAATCCGATTGAGCGCTGCCGCTTCGTCCTCCAGGATAGCCCCGGTAAGTTGATGCTTTTTTCTTCTGGGGTTGTACCGTCCATGCGTTACCGCATTCTCCTTTTTTTCTTCTGCATCGGGTGGCTCCCGACGTCGTTGACGTGGGCGGTGCCGACGCAGCAGCTCTTTTCCGACTGGTTAGTGACCTGTAATAACCAGAATTTCTGCGTGACCCGTAACGTTGGCCTGCACTACGGTCTGGTCATGACCCTCAGCCGCAGCGCCGGGGCGCATACCGATGCCCAACTGCGTATTGAATTGGGCGGGCTGGTTAACCCGGTGGCGGCGGTTCCGGCCATCGAGCCTCGGTTGCTGCTTGATGGTAAACCGCTAAAGCTCGGCGGCGAACACTGGAAAATACAGCCGAAATTACTGTCGACCGGCGATAGCGTCACGATAGACGCCTTCCTGCAACAAATTCAGGATGCCCAGGCGATTACGCTGGCGAAGGGCGTGCAGGTGATGTCCTTACAGGGGCTGAAGGCCGCGCTGCTGTTTATCGATGCTCAACAAAAGCGCGTGGGCAATGAAACCGCGTGGATCCGTAAAGGCGATGAGCCGCCGCTGAGCGTGCCGCCCGCTCCGCCGCTGAAGACCGTCGCAAAAGTTAGCCCTGCGCCGACGCCGCTCGGTCGCGATGAATACAACGACCTGCTCGATTTCGCCACCTGGCGGATGAACAACGTGCAGTGCTCGCTGGATCCACTGCGGCGTGAAGTGTGGGTGACCGCGCTAACCGACGATAAGGCGCTGATCATGACCAGCTGTGAATCCGGGGCCTATAACACTATCTACCGCGCATGGCTGGCGTCGCGCAAAAAGCCGTTTGCCACCACGCTGATTCGCCTGCGTTTGCCGTTCCTGCCTTCCGGCAGGGAGGGGCGTGATATTGAACTGGTGAATTTGACGTTTAACGAACATACGCGTGAGCTGATTACGCTTGAGAAAGGACGCGCCCTCGGTGACTGCGGCACACAGACGCGCTGGCGTTTCGATGGACAGCGCTTTCGCCTGGCGCGTTACGCCACTCAACCGCAGTGTGACAACTGGCAGGGGGCGGACGCCTGGGCAACGCAGTGGGTTTCCGGTTAACGTTTTCACTTTCCCATCTCCATTCCAGGGGCAGTCGCCCCTCAACCTCCTTTCAATGTTGATGAAAATGTATCAACACCATGATTGATATAACGATTTTAGATGATGGCTTAACGAGAACTATTTCCTCAGGATGGTAGGCTTGTCGCTGCCTCGCGCAGATAGCGGAACGCCATAGCCGTTTGGTTATGGCTGGCATAACAAAAAAGCATATCCGGAAATCATGATCTTACTATCGATAGTTGATAACATAATCGACATAAATAAATAACAAAGCAAGGCGTGTTCGCAAGAGTATGGCGGCCTTCAAAGTTTACCGGGCGGTCACAGGCGATACTAGGCGCTTCCTTCGGGAGTGCATCAGGACGTAATTGCGCTTCACCCTTTTAGTTTGATACGTGAAAGGAACCCTAAATGGACGACCAATTAAGACAAAGTGCCCTCGATTTCCATGAATTCCCCGTTCCAGGCAAAATTCAGGTAGCGCCGACCAAGCCGCTCGCCACCCAACGCGATCTCGCGCTGGCCTACTCGCCGGGCGTTGCCGCGCCGTGTCTGGAGATCGAAAAAGATCCGCTGGCGGCCTACAAATATACCGCGCGCGGTAACCTGGTAGCGGTGGTGTCCAACGGTACCGCCGTACTGGGTTTAGGCAATATCGGCGCATTGGCCGGTAAACCGGTGATGGAAGGTAAGGGCGTTTTGTTCAAGAAATTCGCAGGTATCGACGTTTTCGATATCGAAGTGGATGAAACCAACCCGGACAAATTTATCGACGTCGTGGCGGCGCTGGAGCCGACCTTTGGCGGCATCAACCTCGAAGACATCAAAGCGCCGGAATGTTTCTACATTGAACAGCAGCTGCGCGAGCGTATGAACATTCCTGTGTTCCACGACGATCAGCATGGCACCGCGATTATCAGTACCGCGGCCATCCTCAACGGCCTGCGCGTGGTGGAGAAAAACATCTCTGACGTTCGTATGGTGGTCTCCGGCGCGGGCGCGGCAGCGATTGCCTGTATGAACCTGCTGGTGGCGCTGGGGATGCAGAAACACAATATTGTGGTCTGCGACTCGAAGGGCGTGATCTATGAAGGCCGCGAGCCGAATATGGCGGAAACCAAAGCCGCCTACGCGGTGAAGGATGACGGTAAACGTACGCTGGATGACGTGATCGCCGACGCCGACATCTTCCTCGGCTGCTCCGGCCCGAAAGTGCTGACCCAGGAGATGGTACAGAAGATGGCCCGCGCGCCGATGATCCTCGCGCTGGCCAACCCGGAGCCGGAAATTCTGCCGCCGCTGGCGAAAGAAGTGCGCCCGGACGCCATTATCTGCACCGGCCGCTCCGACTACCCGAACCAGGTGAACAACGTGCTGTGCTTCCCGTTCATCTTCCGCGGCGCGCTGGACGTTGGCGCGACGGCAATTAACGAAGAGATGAAGCTGGCTGCGGTGCACGCGATCGCCGAACTGGCCCACGCCGAGCAGAGCGAAGTGGTGGCCTCCGCCTACGGCGACCAGGATCTGAGCTTCGGCCCGGACTACATTATTCCGAAACCGTTCGATCCACGCCTGATCGTCAAGATCGCCCCTGCCGTGGCGAAGGCGGCGATGGACTCCGGCGTGGCGAAGCGCCCGATTAGCGATTTTGATGCCTATATCGAAAAACTGAGCGAGTTTGTCTACAAGACCAACCTGTTTATGAAGCCGATCTTCTCTCAGGCACGTAAAGAGCCGAAACGCATCGTGCTGGCGGAGGGCGAGGAGAACCGCGTACTGCATGCCACTCAGGAGCTGATTACGCTGGGGCTGGCGAAACCGATTCTGATTGGCCGCCCGAGCGTTATCGAGATGCGCCTGCAGAAGTTGGGCTTGCAGATTAAGCCGGGCGTCGACTTCGAAATCGTCAACAACGAATCAGACCCGCGCTTTAAAGAGTACTGGCAGGAATACTACAGCCTGATGAAGCGTCGCGGTATCACGCAGGAGCAGGCGCAGCGCGAGATGCGCAGTAATACCACCGCGATTGGTTCAATCATGGTGCAGCGCGGCGAAGCGGACGGTATGATTTGCGGTACGATCGGTGATTACCATGAGCATTTCAGCGTGATCAACCCGTTATTCGGCTACCGTGACGGCGTGCATACCGCAGGCGCGATGAACGCGCTGCTGCTGCCGAGCGGTAACACCTTTATTGCCGATACCTACGTCAACAACGATCCGACGCCGGAGCAGATTGCTGAAATCACCCTGATGGCGGCGGAAAGCGTGCGTCGTTTTGGCATCGAGCCGCGCGTGGCGCTGCTGTCGCACTCTAACTTTGGTTCTTCCGACTGCCCGTCGGCCAGCAAAATGCGCGATGCGCTGGAGCTGGTGAAGGCGCGCGCGCCGGAGCTGATGATTGATGGCGAAATGCACGGCGACGCCGCATTGGTTGAAAGCATCCGTAACGACCGCATGCCGGATAGCCCGCTGAAAGGTTCAGCGAATATTCTGGTGATGCCGAATATGGAAGCCGCGCGTATCAGCTATAACCTGCTGCGCGTTTCCAGTTCCGAAGGGGTGACCGTTGGGCCGGTGCTGATGGGGGTATCGAAACCGGTACATATCCTGACGCCGATCGCCTCCGTTCGCCGCATCGTCAACATGGTGGCGCTGGCGGTGGTTGAAGCCCAGACCCAGCCGCTGTAACAATGTAGCCCGGGCGAGGCGTTTACGCCGACCCCGGGATGGCTCCGAGCTGCCCCGGCGGCGCTTCGCTTGGCCGGGCTACAGGAGCCAGTCTTTCACTTTGATAAATTCGCTCAGCGCCGCTTCCGGGCTGTTTTCATCCGGCTGGTAGTTATACTCCCAGCGTACCAGCGGCGGCATTGACATCAGAATCGACTCTGTGCGCCCGCCGGTTTGCAGGCCAAACAGCGTGCCCCTGTCCCACACCAGATTAAACTCCACGTAGCGCCCCCGACGGTAGAGCTGGAAATCGCGCTCGCGTTCGCCGTAGGCGATATCTTTACGACGCTCGACGATCGGCAGATAGGCGTCGGTAAAGCCTTTCCCCACCGCCTGCATAAAGGCGAAGCAGTGCGCAAAGTCTGGGGTATTCAGGTCGTCAAAGAACAGGCCGCCAATGCCGCGCTGCTCGTTACGGTGCTTAAGATAGAAGTAGTCGTCGCACCACTTTTTGTAGCGCGGGTAGACGTCGTCGCCAAACGGCTGACACAGATCGCGTGCGACGGTGTGCCAGTGCACGGCATCTTCGTTAAAGCCGTAGTAGGGGGTTAAATCGAAACCGCCGCCGAACCACCATACCGGCTCTGCGCCGGGCTTTTCAGCAATAAAAAAGCGCACGTTGGCGTGGCTGGTTGGTACATACGGATTACGCGGATGGATAACCAACGAGACGCCCATTGCTTCGAAGCTGCGCCCTGCCAGCTCTGGGCGGTGCGCCGTGGCGGAAGCCGGCATGGCGTCGCCGTGTACGTGGGAGAAATTCACGCCCGCTTGCTCAAACAGCGCGCCGTCGCGCAGCACCCGGCTGCGCCCGCCGCCACCGGCTTCACGTTGCCAGCTATCTTCGATGAATGGGCGGCCATCGAGCTGCTCAAGCTGCCGACAAATATCGTCCTGTAGCCCCAGCAGAAAGGCTTTGACCTGCTCTACGTTAATCTTCATCAGCGGCGCTTCGCGTGGGCTTTCTGGTTATCAAACCAGTGGAAATAACTAATGATGCCAGACGCAATCGCATCGGCAATTTTCTGGCGGAACGCGGCCGTACCCAGCAGTTTTTCTTCCGCCGGGTTGGTAATAAACGAGGTTTCCACCAGCACCGACGGGATCGACGGCGACTTCAGCACCACGAACGCGGCTTGTTCAGTGCTGCGGCTGTGCAGCTTATGCACGGGCTTGATTTTCTTCAGCACGTGCGAGCCGAGCGTGAGGCTGTTTTTGATGGTATCGGTTTGCACCAGATCGAACAGCACCTGCTGGAGCAGATGGTCCTTATCCTTGGCCTTTTTACCCGCCAGTTCATCGGCGGCGTTTTCACGGTCTGACAGATATTTTGCCATGGCGCTACTGGCCCCGCGGTTGGAGAGGGCAAACACCGACGCGCCCGCAGCGGACGGATTGGTAAAACCATCGGCGTGGATCGACATAAACAGGTCCGCGCCGTGCTTGTGGGCAATCTCAACCCGATCGTACAGCGGTATAAAGGTGTCGCCTGAACGGGTCAGTTTGGCGTCGATACCGTTTTTCTGCAAAATGGCGCGTACGTTTTTAGCAATCGCCAGTACGACGTGCTTTTCTTTGGAACCGTTGTGGCCAATTGCGCCGGTATCAATACCGCCGTGGCCTGGGTCCAACATCACCAGTCGGCGATTCGAAGACTTTTTCGCCGGTTTGCTGTGACCATTGCTGGTTTTTAATGTTGTGTCTTTCGCGGCTGCCTGAGACGCGATTCCCGACAGCGTGAGCGCAGCCAATCCGGCTTTTAGCACCTGACGGCGCGAAGTCAGTATTTTTAAAGGTTTAAACGTGCTCATTCCGGCCTGAGTTGTAAAAACAAGAATCTGTATGTTATATCGTATCGCGATTTTGGTTACGACTGTTCGCGATGAGAATTGTTTTACTTTTCATTTCAATACGTGTCTGTACCTTATTATGCCATTTTTTTCACTGTGCCGCGTCAGATATTGGCTAAATTGGCCGTTCACGCCATAATCACTGTTTTTAAACCTGAAAAGGTGGGCAATACCATGGAGATACGCGTTTTTCGCCAGTCGGACTTTGAAGAGGTCATCACCCTGTGGGAGCGATGCGATCTGCTGCGACCATGGAACGATCCTGAGATGGACATTGAACGGAAGGTCAATCATGACGTCAGCCTGTTTCTGGTGGCGGAAGTGAACGGCGAAGTGGTTGGCACCATCATGGGCGGCTATGACGGCCATCGCGGATCGGCCTACTATCTCGGCGTGCACCCGGAGTATCGCGGGCGCGGCATTGCCAACGCGTTGCTCAACCGTCTTGAGAAAAAACTCATTGCTCGCGGCTGCCCGAAAATCCAGATTATGGTGCGCGAAGAAAACGACGTGGTGCTGGGCATGTACGAGCGCCTGGGCTATGAACATGCGGATGCCCAAAGCTTAGGAAAGCGTCTGATCGAAGATGAAGAGTACTGATTTTTCGCCCGCTGATTACGATGCGCAGGGTCGCCTGCGTTTGCCGTTTCTGTTCTGGTGCCTGCTACTATTGCAGGCGCGGACGTGGGGGCTGTTCCTGATGGCGGGCGCGTCGCGCGATCAGGGCGACGCCTTACTGAATTTGTTCTACCCCGACCACAGTCTCTTCTGGATTGGCCTGCTGCCCGGCGTACCGGCGGTGCTGGCGTTTTTGCTTAGCGGACGGCGGCATGTCTACCCGCGCGTGTGGCGTCTTCTTCACCCGGCACTGATGGTGGCTCAGCTTATTCTGTTGCTGTGGCAACCGTGGCTATGGCTGAACGGCGAGGCCTTATCCGGCGTGGGGTTAAGCCTGCTTGTTCTTGATATTTATGCCCTGTGGTGGCTGCTGAGCAATCGCCGTTTACGCGCCTGTTTTCGCGATGTTGCAGATTGAACGGCACTTTTTGTGTTTACGGGACTCCAATAGGCCTGACATGAATTTATAGGAAGTAGGAATGAAATCGCTGCGTTTACTCTTGTGTGCACTGCCGCTGGCGCTGACCGGCTGTTCAACGTTGTCTTCGGTTAACTGGTCGGCGGCCTATCCGTGGAACTGGTTTGGATCTTCTGCTGGCGTGACCGAGCAGGGCGTTGGCGGCATTACCGGCACCACGGCGCTGAGCGAGCAGGCGATTAGCGACGCACTCGGCAGCGATTACCGCCTACGTAGCGGCATGAAGGCGCATGACGGCAACATCGTCCGCTATTTTGAAGCGCTGCGTGGCGACAAGGTGGCAATGGTCATCAACGGTGACAGCGGTACCGTCAGTCGTGTTGATGTGCTGGATGACGGCATTGTCGCCGCCGACGGGGCGAAGGTCGGCACGGCCTTCAATACGCTCTACGACAAAGCGTATGGTCACTGCCAGGCCGCAAGCGGAGACGAAAGTAACGTCGTGGAATGTAAAGCGAAAGACAGCCAGCACATTAGCTACCAGTTCTCCGGCACCTGGCAGGGGCCGCAGGGCCTCATGCCACCTGACGACGCGCTGAAAAACTGGACGCTATCGAAAATCATCTGGCGACGCTAAATTTGATGTTGAATTGACCCGCTGCGGTGAAAAGCGGGTACAATATGTGAGGTTTTTCTATGCCACGACGTCGTGGCATTTTATTTTCAGGAGGAGCGATGTCTCAGGTTCAGAGCGGCATTTTGCCGGAACATTGC
>PPYF01304628.1_pt1 | contig 20643 bp, 26 predicted proteins | sample 1559871 | NCBI WGS metagenome assembly PPYF01 (sample SAMN08240021, study PRJNA423297) | Human gut metagenome, whole genome shotgun sequencing project. | reverse complement strand
CGGTCTTTTTGTCATTCCATTTTTTCTTCAAGAATTTTTTTCAATTTATGGCTTGACTTTTATTTGCAGGTCTTATTCATTCTTCTGACGTCAAAGCCATGCTCCGATATTATCTTGGAAGCGCGGTTTATCTGCTGAAATATCTGCGATTCCTTTTTGTCCTTTGTTCTTACGCAGAACATAAACTGTCTTGCGGTAGACATTTCAAGCTGAATGTCGTCTAAAAACTCCATGTCCTGTTCCAGCAGCTTTATGACAGCGGGATTTTCTTCGCAGTCTATCCTGTTTCTGATATTGATCTTGTTGCCGTCGAAGCATTCGCAGCTGTCAAGACAGATTATTTCAAGCTCCGGTATCATGCTCAGCAGAGTCATAAGGCGGCGTATCTTCGTATCAATATTTTCATTTGACAATACGGATATATTGGTGGGCTGAACGCTGAAAAAGGACAGCTCGCCTTTTTCCGTTTTCAGTCCGTATCTGCCGAAGCTTTTCAGTCCGAACAGGCTTTGCGTTGATTTTTTGTTTTTCATCTTGTTACCTCCAGTAATATATCTGCTGCGCCGTTACAAAAAAGCGGAAGGCGCAGACTATATAGTCCATGACCGTGGTTTCTTCAAGTCTTATTGATAAAAACGCAAACACAGCCGTTACCGCAAAGGGCAGAAAGGTCCATAGCTGAGTTAGCAAAACCACGGACAGTATCAGTCCGAGGCATATGATAAGGAAATCCCTTATACTCCACAGCCACAGCCTTGATCCGGCTTTCATATTCTGGGGATAGATATATGTTTTTTTCATACTTTCTCCTTTCGGGTATTAAAAAATTCGCTGCAAATCAGCGGATTTTTAATTCTTCAATGTCATCAAACATAAACTGAAGCTTATCTGTTCTTTTGCGGATATGATAATGACCGCAGTACCATTTTTTATAGTCTGTAATTTCTTCAATATGATCCAGCCATATCTCTGTGCTTGTATCAACCGTTTTCTGATTTACACAGCTTAGAAAAGCCTCCGCAGGCTGATATTTTAACGGACAGGTATGACTAAGAACAATATCTATAGGATTGTCTTTCAGTACAGCCTCTGTTTTTCTTTTTATTTCTTCCGACGGCTGCTCGTCATCCCACCAGCCGTATCCCTTCATAAGCCTGTATCCCTTATCTACGCTGTAAGCTCCGCCTATTACGAGACATTTCAGTCCGTCCAGGTCATATATTTCTCCGTCGGCTGCAAACAGCAGATTCGGATACTTGCTTTCTTTGTATACAATTCCGCCGTTCCATATTATCTGCTCATAGTCCGGCAGCTTCTGAGGACGCATTTCATGGTTTCCGTGAATACAAAAAAGTGTAACAGGAAGCTTGGAAAGAATATATTTTAACCGTCCGTCGCTTTCGTTACCGTAATAATTTATTCCGGCGTCGCCAAGTATAACGATAACGTCCTCGGCCGTCGTATCGGCTAACCTGCAAAACTCCTTTATTCTCCTAAAATCTCCGTGCGTATCTCCGGTTATATATATCATCCGTCATCCCTCCTGATTACACAGTATATCACCGGAATCTGGCAAAGTCAACTTAAATCACGCAAGCTTTTTCGCTACGAACTGACCCGCCCTTACGGCGGTATTCACAGTGTGGGAAACGCTCGTCATATTGACTCTTACGCTTGTATCCAGTCCGAAATGCTGAGCGATCCTCGGAACCTCGTTTGCCGAAAGCATTATTCCAAGTCCTAAAAGCCTGTTGGTCTGCCATGTAAGAAGTCCTAAAAACAGCAGACTGGTCTGTAAAAACGCAGTCAGACACAAAGCGAAAATCTGCTTGCACCAGCTGCTGAAGCCGTCCGCGTATCCTCTGGGAACGGAAAACATATACAGACTTCCCACAGCGATCTGACACAGCAGTATTCCGCCTCTTTTTATATTGGCAAAAAACAGCTTTAAAACGCAGTAGGCAAGGGCGATAACCGTCAGTATTCCAAGCAGTCCTGATAAACCTATCGTAGAGTGCAGCACTATTGTCGCCGTAGCTCCGAGATCGCCCTTGTTCGCCCCTATAAACGAGCCGAGAAGATCGCCTGAGAATGTGCTCTGAAGCGTTATGCAGAATTTATACAGCTCCACAGGAAGCTGAGTAAACAGCATTACAGCCATAAATCCTTTAAGAACGTTAAGGCACGTTCCCTGAATATTCGCCCGTCCCGTCTGATATTCGATCGCCGTATCAAACACAGCGACAACAAGCCCGACTGCAAACAGCGCCCAGCCGAACAGTGAAAAAAGCTTAAGGAAGGCTTCCACCCATGCAAGCGAAAAGATTCCCGCGCCCATTCCGTTTATCATTCCGAACAGATCGGCAACCGCTCCGTATATAGTATCGTACATCCATTCAAGCATAACGTCCCAGACAGCCGAGGAGATCGCCGAACCTACCGATTCCACCACCCCGAACAGCTTTTCTCCTACCCATTCCACAGCGTCGCCTATCCATTCAAACATTGCCGTTTTCCTTTCCGATCAAACTGATCTGTTCGTATTTTTTCCTCTGATGATTTTTTTAAACAGTAAAAGCGGCGCCGTCTGCATATCCGTATCAGCGAATACCTTTTAGATATCCTGTATATTCCGCGCCGTTTTCTCTTTGCATTCATTTTCACCCTCCGTATATATGAAAATACCGCTGATTTGCAGTCAGCGGTATGTACCTAATATATTTTATTCTAATCTTTTTCCGAAGCACGAATCAATAATCTCCAAAATTTCATCAGCTGAATGCCAATGTCCTTGAGGATTAAGCATTGTATCAGGATATAGCTGACCACTTTCATCAACAATCAGTCCAATTGCGGAAAGGGCTGCATAAATATAAAAGCTGTCATTATTTCTGCGACACTTCGGATTCTGCATTTTATTGTGCTGATAGTTTATAATTCTTTCAATGCATAATATAATGTTTTCATCAACGCCAAGGAATTCCGGCACCGATGCCTTTCCTTTTATCCATTCGATATTTCCGGAACCTATGGAATATTTCGGAGTAATTTCAATCAAAATTCCGGGAGAATGATTTTTGCCAAGGTAAACAGTATCATATAAAATAACTTCCGCAGAGCTGTACTGAAATATTTTTCCGCCAAGCACCTCAGAAGCATATATGGGCATAAACGGAAAGCTTTTGTTTCTGCCGGTATCGTAAAGCCCGATATTCCAGCAAAATTCCGCAGCCGAACGACAGGCTTTCAGTGACGCTCCGCTGACTTTGCAGGAAATTGAAATCAGAATTATAAATCCGATGAAGATAAGAACTCCGCCTGCTTTGCTGAAGCTAAGCGCTACAAAGCCGGCAATTATTACAATCACAGCGGCTATTAAATACTTCAGCCATTTTATTTTTTTAGGTTTATTCTTATTAAACCATTCTGTCCATATCTGTTGAATTATGATTTCGAACATGGCATATTCTCCTATTTTTATTCTTCCGCTTTATCCATAAAGCTTTGTATAACGTTCATAATTTCGTTCAGTCTGCTTTCTCCTATGCCCTTTATCCGTCCTATAGCGGCTTTCAGCTCGTCATAATCGACAGCCTTTGATTCCTCGTCCCTTTTGCCCGATACATATATGCTCGTCAGAAGCTTCTGAAGCTGTTCTCTGTCCATTTTCTTTACAGAGCGGTAGGTTTCACGGTCAAGGGTATATTCGTCCGGCATTTTAATTCTCCTTTGTACAATTTCTCAAGCCATATTATTTTACATTATACCATAATAAAATCCGGTTTTCAACTTTTAATAAGATAAAGGTTAGAGCTTCTTCCGCCGCTTGTCCTGTACCTTTCCCTGCGCTCTATGAGCCCTGCTTTTTCCAAGTCGTTCAGCGCCCTGAATACCGTTGACTTTGAAACGCTCAGATCCTCCGATATAGTTTTAACGGAGGGAAAACACTTCTTTTTTCTTCCCGCGCGGTTGGACAGGTACATATACACAGCCACCGCCCTGTGAGGCAGATCGTATTCGTATATCTCTCTTGAAAACCTCAAGCGTTATGCGCCTCCCGTCTTTGGCAGCTTTTTTCTCAGCATATCCTCATAGCTTACCGCCTGATCCTCCGGAGCCTCGATTTTCTTTTTGGCGTATTTAAGCTCCGCCGCCCGCGTCAAAGTCTCCTTTTTCATATATGTGACCGTTCTTGAGCCTTTATCCTCAAGGCTGTACGGTTCTTCAAAGCTGATACCCCATTTGAAAAACAGCTTCAGGGGAGATATCATGGGGTGAGTTCCTGTTTTCATAACAATGAACTGTCCTTTGGGCATACTTTTAAGCTCGTCTGTTGTCATTAACGGTCTGCCGATCATCTGCAGCGACTGGCTTTTATCTCTGCCGTGCGAAACAGAACCGCTTAATACCGTCTGTTCTCCCAATGATTTGGACAGAATTTCCGCAGACTGTGAATTCGGGGCAAAGCCTCCGAATATAGTTAATTGCGTGTTGTCGGTTATGATCTCCTGTCCCTCTCTGCCGTAATTCTTATCGAGCTGCGCAAAGGACTGAATAATCGCAACAATGCTTATCCGTCTTGAACGGCTTGCGGAGAACATCGCTTCAGCTCCCTCTATTTTAGGAAAAGTGCCGAATTCATCGCAGTAGAACATAACGCGGTTTTTAAGCTTGCCTCCGTTTTCATCGGCGATCACAAGAATTTCCCTGTAAAGCTGCTGGATCAGCAATGAAACCATGAAATATTTCGACTGATCTTCTTCCGGCAGTATAATGAATATAGCCGATTTCTCGGAGCAAAAACGTTCCGCGTCGATCGCCGTGCCGAAGCACAGAATCTGCTCCATTTCCGAGTCGATAAAGCTGTTGAGTCTTGACAGCGCCGTGGACATGATCGACATCATCGCCTGATCCGCGGAATGAAGGGCGGAGCCTGCAAGCCATTTTGCCTTGTGCTCGTCAGGCAGCTTTTCCATCAATACCTTGAAGCCGTTTTTCGGCTTTTGTTTTCCGGCGCTCTCTATAGGCTTTAACAGGTCCGATCTTTTTTGTCCTTGAGATAAACGTCCATGTATTTGTTGACAAGGTGCAGCATATTGTTCTCGTCGCTTCGTGTGGGATTACGGAGATCGATAACCGAAACATTGTAGCCGTAGTACTTTGAAGCGATAGTTCCGTAATTTCGAACAACGTCTGCTTTTGTGTCTGTGCTGACAAAAGACATACCGCTTGCGCAGGCAAGTTGTAGTGATAGGTAATCCTTTGATGTCATCTCCGGATTTTCCCCCACTTCACACCGTACGTGAGAGTTTCCCCTCATCCGGCGTTCCGTCAATATTGTAAATACTGATTTGCGGCTATCCCTCCACAGCTTGTTATCACCGCTTCACAGGTACTGTGCCGCTGCCTTCATCTGTATAAGGACAGGTTATACCAAAGCTTTCCCTGCCGCCGCTTCACTGAGATTACGCTCTCTGCGTTACAGACTTACCACGTTCCGATAACTCTATCCCAAATCCTTTCGGATTTTCAAAAATATCCTTAGGCTTCTCTATGAGCCTGTCTGCTTGCCGCCGCCTGTAACGGCGCAAGGTTTTTCATAACATCGAATTTTACTCAACCTCACAGACCCTGCATTGAACAGTTACAGCCATTACGCTGATTCCCGATTTAGACCCGTACATTCGAGTTTTCGTCATTCATAATCTTTTTATTATGAAATTCTGACCATAGATATTTTATAGACTCCCGGTCTAACGCCCACAGCCGCCTCCGGCTTGCTTTGAAGTATGGTTGTTTCAAACGTTAACCGCCAATACTACGAGCGCATTCAACCGACTTCACCGAGCTTATGACATGACCGTACGTAATTACAGTCACGCCATTCGGAGTATCAGAGCAGACGTTTCAGGGCGTTACTCCGTCATTCCATCTGTTGAGTTATCAGTTGTGACTTTTATTTCTAAAAGCCCTTCACTTTTCTCACTGCTTGGTCTTTACGTCCGTACTTATATACGGAACAGTGATTGTGCGAAAACGTGTCGCACCGATATTCGGATATAAAAAGTATGCTGTCTTGCCCACTCCGGCAGCGCCTATCATCATGGTATGAACGTCGCCCTCGTCAACAAGCGCGACAGTCTTTTTTCCTTTTGTTCTGCAGCCGACTACTGTTCCTTGAACATTCGGTAAATTAATATTTTTTCGCCAGTTTTCCACGTCAAAGGGTACTTGTGTGTATGTGCTTTTTATTTCTGATTTCGCCGCCCACCTCGCTGTGCCGTGCTGACCGTTTCCCACAGTTTTATTCTTTATTCCATTGAGGGAATAATTGTTGGAACAGTAAGCTAAAATCATCATGACTGCGAATACCGCAAGCATGACTATAATTCCGATTATCTGAGTCTGATTCATTTAGCCCTCCTATCCGAACCCGAAGCTTATCGCCTCGGACATTTCTTCCCGCGCTTCTTCCTGCGAGATCACAGGAGCGGACATTTCCTGTTCCGTTTCACAGCGTACCGCGCAGTCCGCAAGCTGAAACAGCAGCTTTGAGGTCTGTATGATTTCCTCCTTGGTACGGGATTGATTATACCGCAGATCACGAGTTACCGCCTTATATGCGTTTCTCAGATCATCCTGCTTGGAAGTCATTTTACCCTTGTCGGAATATGCCCGGTATTCATTAAACAGCTTGCTTTTGAGCCTGTCAAACATGGCGTTTTCGTTCTTTCCGCCGATAAAGAACGCCGAGGCCGCAAGCGCGTACTCGGCTAAATACCGATACTGTCCGTTTCGGAGCGTCTTAGAAAGCCTGTCGATAATACGGTCCGGACTGCACCTGAAATACCGCAGCTCTGACAAAGTTTCATAATAGATTTCTTTTCTCCTGTGAGGAACAGCCGCAAGAGCTTCAACGCCGTTTTCAGCTTTAAGACATTCGTTCCAGTCTTTAAACTCCGGCAATTTCCTTGATATATCCGTATAACCCTTTTCCTTTAATATATCCGTAAGCCTTTCCGCCGCGTCGATCCCGCCCTCGTCGTTGTCGGTGCAGATAATAATCTCAGATATATGCTTATGAGTTTCCAGAGCTGTAATAACGGCGTTTTCATATACGCCGTTCATGGCGATATACGAGTGTTTCTGCCAATCCTGCGGATAAAGCGTAAGGAAAGACATCATATCGATGGGAGCCTCAAACACAAACAGCTTTTCCGATTCGCCGAAGTGTGCAAAGCTGTACCGAGTATCCGAGCCCCCGCAGGTTATTCTGAAAGTTTTTCCGAAAGAATTAGTTGAACGCTTGCTTGCCTGTCGCGGTACCTCGTTTTCATCAATTCCTACAAACACAGCGTTGTGATGCTCCTTATCCTCATAAAGCGTATGCCGTTTTGCAAAGTACGAGATAATGTCAAGAGCAATAAACCGCTGTTTTATGAGGTAGGCGAACACTCTGTGCATATTGCCGTTTGCTTCGGGCAATTTGAATTCTTTCGGTTTTTCCTCCCGCACAGCCGCTTTAGGCGGACTGTGGGACAGGGGAGTAACCGTGCGACCTAACAGCTCCTGAACCGCGGTCTGAAAATCCATACCGTAAAAATACCGCATGAACCTTACGGCTCCGCCGCCCACCTGATTTTTATGGTCGAACCATCTTGATCCGTTTATAGTAATACTGTCGTGCTTGCCGCTGCCGTCGTAGTAAACGAGCTTGTGTTCCCGCCCCGCCGATTCCAGCTTTTCTCCTCTCAGCCTCAGAAAATCAGCTAAATCTACGCTGTTCGCGGCAATTTTTTGTTCTTCTGTAAATGGGATATACGGCATTTTCCACCTCCTGAAAAAGAAAAGCAGCCCTGCGGCCGCCTTTCCTTATTTTTCAATTCCTTTTTAAACCTGTCCCAAGCCTGAAGCCCATGCGGAAGGCTTCCTCTGAAAAAATACTGTTGATTGCCGCATTTAGCTCTTCATATTTTTCTATTGCTTCCTGAACTTCATTCGGGAGCTTCTTCTGAGCTGTCAACACCTCTAATATTTTTTTGTTAAGCTCACGAAACTTTTTTCTTTTTGCCGTTTCAAACGCTATTTCCTCCATATACTTGCTGTACAGTTCGGTTACGATATCATTCATTTCAACAGGGAGGCTATAAGCTTTGCTCCGAGCTTTATTCCGGCCTCGGACGATACAGACGATACCGCTTCGCTTAACTCCTGCACTCCGTCCTCCAGCTTTTTAGCCAGCTCCTTGTCGGATACCTGTTTTATCAGCCTGGACAGCTCATTATATTTAAGGTTATATTCGCTGCTGTCCCGCAGCGGTATGTCCAGGTCCTCGGCAAAGCTTTCATATATTTTTCTGATCTCCATTTTTCACCTCCGACACTACAATACCACACTATCCGCCAAATAGCTATATCATAACCCAACAATCTTCCGCGGCATTTTTTCCCGCTTTTATTGCATACCGGCTATACCTTTTCCCTTCATTTTTACATTCCAACGATAGACCAGACGTAAAGCGGAGCGGTCAGTGAAAACAGCAGACAGCCGAAAATTATTGCTGGAGCCGTCCATTCGAACTGACCGTGCTTGCGGTAGTCCATGTACGCCAAAGAAAGCTTGGCAAAGAGCAGAATTGCCAGAACTACGTCTATCACAGGGAATACGACGTTGTTAACGATCGATTTTATCTGACTTTTTGCAGAGTACCATGTACTCTGCACAGCGCCTGCGACATCTCCGTCGGCGTATGCCGTTATACAGCAGAATACAGTCAGCAGGCATACGGAAATTAAAAGCGCGGTTATTTTCTTCTTTTTCATTTTTCCTCCATTCAGAACATTGAAATCATACCTCTGTAAGCTTTCCCGTCAGCACAGTTCTGGAGGTTCCCTCCGATCCGGTACAGGTGGACAGTGAAATAAACTTATCTTTTTCAGATACGCCGATATTTTTCCAAATAAAAGAGTTTTCTTTCAGACCGTCAAGCCAGACGGATATATCTTTTGTCACGTCGTAAAAGCCGTTGTAGCATTCCGGCTGTGAAAGCGAGAAAAAGTCAATACGGTACACGCTGTCCGAAACAGTCAGCCAGCCGACGGCGCGAGCTTCAAAGTAGCTCTCGTCCGTAAAGCTTATTACATCGGCAAACATAGAGCCGTTACGCATATTGTGACCGTAGAGAATATTTATTCCGTCTGAAAACTCCCGCGCGCATCTGCCGTCAAGAAAAACGGAGCCCGAATACAAATAGCCGCCGTCATACGACCTGTGAAGGTAATAATCGTTATCTCCCGAATACATGACGGGATAGTTTATGCTCGTATCAGGAATATAAAGCCAGCCTATGAAACCGTCAAAATTGCTGCAAACCTCACGAACCTGTTCTGTCAGCTCCCGCTTTTTATCCTCCGGCAAACGCGCGGAATTGTCAGGCTCGTCAGTTATTTCCGCACGATCGGGCATACGCTCGTCAAACACGGCAATGTCGGGCATAAAGGGCTTAAGCCTTCTGTAACTCAGCTTCTGGGCAAGATCGTTGCGAAACATTAAATATACGCCTCCCGAAATTAAAACGGCAGCTGTAATAGCTGCCGCCGTTCTCATTATTTTAGTTTTCTTCATAAAGCTCAGTCCTTGTCAATAAAGTCGGGACACTCCGACGCTTTCCTTATTTCTTCCGTCCGTATTCTCTCAAGCTCTTTTCTTTTCCGTATTTTACAGCTTACGAGCAGAGCGCAAAGACTTAACAGCCCTCCGGCTATCATAAGCCATGCGGCGGTATTGCTTCGGCTGTCGCCGGTATGAGGAGTATCCTGCGGTAGCTCTTTCTGTTCAGCCTCGTCAATCATAACGATCAGCGGATTGCCGTTTTCAGATACGGCGGTCGTTTCAGCGCCGTCAACCTTGACCGTACCGTCATTAAGGACTTCAAAGCAAATATTCGTCGCCAGCGTATATCCCTCCGGAGCGGCGGTTTCTTTCAGAATATATTTTCCGGCATAAAGCTTTGCGACAATATGATTAGTTCCGTCGGAAGTCCATTCGTCCAAAACTGTTCCCTTATCATCCAGCAGCTGCATTTGCGCGCCTTTAAGCTCGTTTCCGTCCGCGTCCCGCTTGGATATTTCCACAGTAACAGGCTTGTTTTCAATTTCGATTCTGATAATCTCATCATTTTCTGAAATTGTCACAGGATAGCTTTCATCGCTTAAAATATATCCGTCGGGCGCTGAAAGTTCTCTGATAACATACTCGCCAAAGGGAATGTCGGCAAAAGAAAAACAGCCCTTGTCGTCCGACTTGACTGTCATTAACGCGTTTTCTTCCGTAAATTCTGTGCAGTCCATTGCAAACAGGCCGAACAGAGCGTTTTCAAGAGGGTCGCCGCTTTCGTTTGTCTTGATACCTTCTATTTTTCCGCGCTTAAGGCGATTCTCAAATGTTCCGCAGTCGATTGAAACCGTCTGAATATCCTGTCCCTGATATTCAAATGTTACAAGATATTTTTCGCCGTTCAGGACGTAATGCTCGTCTGTGCCGATTTCCTGAACGTAATATTTTCCGAACGGAAGCTGAACGTCAAATTTTGCGGTCATATTCTCATCAAGGCTGATTTCAGAAATCAGTCCGTCGGCAGGAATAACCGTACCGTCGGCGGCGGTCAGAGCCTCTGCGGCAAACAGTCCGAAGCGGACGTTTGTATACTCGTCTGAATTGCCGATATTAAACAGCCCGTCCTGTTCCATAAGCTTGGAAAGCGTTATTTCTACGCCCTGATATTCATTGACAAAGTTTATATTTACCGTATCTCTTATCTCGACTTCCTGTCCCGCATAGGTAAGCTCGATAAATTGCGATTCGCCGTTAAGAACATATCCGTCGGGAGCCTGAAGTTCCTTTATTTCATACTTTCCGAGATAGAGCGGATCGGTTTCAGCATAGCCGTTTTCATCTGTTGCGATTTCAGCTACAATGTCGCCTGCGTTTGCTCTTACCGTTCCGTCGGCTGTTATTATGTCCTCTCCTGCAATTATCTGAAATACCGCGTTTGCAAGTCCGCTTTCAGAAAATACCGGAGTGTAGGTCGTAAGGTTTTCTATAGCATTTCCGTTTTCATCGGCATACGCTGACGAAGCGATATTCACTCCTGCAAAAATATCTCCTGTTTTCTGAACGGAAATCCTGCCTTTCTGCGGTATGTTGAATTTTTCAACCGTTATAACCTCTTCCTTACCGTCGACCGTAAAGGGAACGGCTTCACTGCCGAGAAAATATCCCTCCGCCGTCTGCACCTCATGAAGCTCGTAATCTCCGTATACAAGCTCGTTGGGGAGCATTAATGTTCCTGTTGCGTCAGTGTAAAAAGTATCTAAAACAGTTTCAGATGGATAGTTTATTTTCTGTTCAACATAACGGGAATTTTTACAGTCCCAAACCTTAAAGCCGATACCCGAAACGGGTATCAGATTGCCTGTTTCAGCGTCCTTTTTTACGATCCTGACGTAGGAAGTCAGCGCTGCGTCGTTGATCAGGTAGAAATATTCCTTTTCGTTTTCGCTGATAATTACGTCAAAATCCTCTATCCATTCTGTGTTTTCCCAGCCCTTGGTCTGATGAACCGTATATGTTCCGTAGGGCAGCGTTTTTGTAGCTGCACAGCCGTTTTCATCGCATACAAGATAATCTCTTTCAGAATCCTTTGCGCTTTCATAGCTTCCTGACGATTTAAGGTAAACCTCGAATTCCGCTCCTGCTTCGGGAGTTTCTATCTGCGTCGTTCCGTCGTCGCTGTGCTTGATTATACTGATTTTTCCCTTAATTATATCTTCAAAAACAGTAAGTTCTATGCTGTTGTTCTCGATAATATAGTTTTCAGCCTCAGCCCCTACAGAATAGACAGTCGGATCAAGCCTGTACCCCTCCGACGGGCTTATTTCCTGAATAGTATAATTTCCGCAGACATATTCCCTTGTTTTGAAATATCCCTTTTCGTCGGTAGTGTAGGTATTGATCAGCTCTCCGTCCCTGTACAGTCCGTAAACCGCTCCCGCAAGGCTTGCATTGCCCTGTGGATCGCCGTTCTCGGAATCCTTTTTTATTACCTCGACGGTAAATTTCTTAAGAGCGTTTTTAAATGTTTTTGAAACTGTCGCGTCGGCTGTCAAGGTCGCTGTCTGGTCCGCGGGAACAACATATTTAACGGGTACGTTTTTCTCGGAAATGGTGTAAGCGATCTTTTTATTATCCTTATCATATACGGGAATATCGGAAAGAACTGCCGTACCCTCGCCGTTGGTGGTAACAGTATAGGTTTTTCCGCCGCCGGAAATCGTAAAGGTCCTGCCGCCGTTTTCTCCGTCCTCCGACTGCTTGTTTATTTTTATAGCTCCTGTCTTTAACGTATTGGAGAATGAAACGGAAGCGGTTTTGCCCGCCGAAACCGTAACCTTTTTCGTCTGCTGTTTTTCATAACGGGCAGGTACGGCCTCGGTTACGGTATATTCTCCCGCCGCAAGATCGGGTATATTTATTTTACCGTTCCTGTCCGTTTTTACCTTATACGTTTTTCCGTTTCCTAAGACGATAAATTCAATATCCGCTACTATACCGTCCTCGGAGGTCTTGATAATTTCGAGCGTTCCGTTTTCTACGCCCTTGACCGCCGCATAGTATTTTCTCGGATCGGCTTTTAGCTCCGCTAACGTCTGCTTTGAATCGCTTGTAAGCGTCAGGAATCCGGTCAGCTCTCCCGATTCCTTAACGTTGTTCTGAGTCAGAGTAACCACAGCGGTCTTTCCGCTGTCCGCCTTTATTTTTAAAGCGTTTCCCGATTTTGATATAACGGAGCCGTCTGTGACTGCCGCGTCAAAGTCTGATAGAACATTGTTTTTATCGGTAAAAGTATATGTTCCGTCGCTGTTTGCCTGCACTGCATTTTTCTTGGCAGAGGAGGTCGTACTTTTGGCGAACGATATGGATTTTGAATGTTCTTTGATATCGGCTTCATACTCGTAATAGTAACCGCTTACTATCTGAGCGGCATAGTCGCTTTGGAAATTATCAAGAAGCTTTTCAACAGAGGTATAGCCGTTGCTTATTCTGTTAAAGTCAACATCTCTTTGACCTACTAAAACCTCCCACACCAAAAGCTGTGTTGCCGTGTAACGGTAATATGATTCTAACGTATCAAGTTTACCTGTATATGCATAAAGAAAAACTCTGCCTATCAAGTTTCGTATATCATTTGAATCAAGCTCTTTATTTGATACGCTTTCCAAATATTTATTTGTTTCATCTTCGGTATATCCATCTCCGCTTGCAACAGATTTGCCCGGTTCAAGGCAGTATACAGCCCTCATGCTGTCGGCTGTGTGTATCATACACCAGTAATCTTCGGCGCGGACCGTATATCCTTCGCCTATGGTTATATCCTTTTTTGTAGCAAGCGCGTCGGCGTTTTCTATCTGCACTTTTGTTTCCGCCGCAAACGCTGTGAACGCCGTAGGAAACATGGTAAATATGATCGCGATTACCGATAAAATTGATATTCCTTTTTTCAATACATTCTTCATATACGATTTCCTTTCTTAAACATGAAAAAGACCGATGTTTTTACCATCGGTCTTTACGTTTATTTTATTTCATTTTACCACATCAAATACAAGTCGTAGGTTCCGTCGTCTTGCTTTTCCCAATATATATAAATATATATACACTCAGAAATATCTTCTTTGGTTTCACCGTTATCAAGCCATTCGCTATACATGGTTTTAATGCGGGAATCAACGCCCGTCTTATACTCGGAAACTGTTTCATGAAAATCTCCGGCTATAGGCGTATCCCACGAATAACCGTTCCAAGGATCAACGTAACCGCTTAAAATTACGGCTCCTTCATTGTTACAGTCCGGGCACTCTGTTCCGATACCGTAAGACTTAGCAGCCTGTTTGATATATCCGTTTATCTCTGATATATCTGCCTGTGAAAGTCCCTGCGGCTCGGGCTCAGGAGCTTCTGTCGGCTTTGGCTTTTCGGTTTTCTTTGCAGTTGTGGTTTTCTTCTGAGTTTGACTTGGCTTCTCGGTTTTCCGCGAAGCTGTCGTATTCTGACTTTGCGGCTGAGTTTGACCGCCGTTATTATCCTGTTCGTTACCGTACCGCGGCGCTTGGGTAGTTACGTCGGCCTTCCTGCTCCCGCTCTTTTTGGTACCGCTTTTCTTTTCCGTACTTTTCGCCGTACTTTCAGACGTGGTTTTTACCGTTGTTTTTGCTGATGTTTTGGATGTTGTTTTTACAGCGGTCGTCTTAACTGACGAAGCCGTTGATACGGGCGCGGTCGTTACCGTTGAGGCAGCCGAAGCCGATTCGGTTTTTCCCGCCTGAAGCTCAGTTCCGTCCGATTCTGTTTTTCCGCAGCCTGACAGCATAAGTCCGCATATTATCAATACCGCCAATGTCCTTTTCATAATTGTCACACCCCGTGTATATATTTCAGCCTCCGCTGTTAATTCCAGCATACCACACTGCTGCGCGGATATCTACCGTTTACGGAAAAATTCTACCTGTCAGACAAACCGAGCAAGGGTTTTTACAGCATAACCAATAAAAGCTTACATTTAAAAAATACCACGATTTTTGGCATTTGTCAATATCTTTACATAATAATTATTAATCCGTCGTTCTGCTGGGATATTTCTTCTTCTGTATTTAACGCAGACAGTGCAAACATCTCTGAATATTTACTGATCTGCCCGTCAGTCAGAGAACAGCTGTCCCAGCCGTCGTTTGTAAGCTCGTTGCCTGAAATATACAGCGTACCATGAACAAGTACTCCGCCTATGACTCTGTTGGGTTCATAATCATAGAGCAGAAATTCTTCGTTGCACCATGCGACCGCGTCGTTGTCAGGCTCGAAATATATCGGTTCAATAAGACCTCCGACCACCGACTGCATTGCATGAATACTGTGAATGATTTCCGTCTCATAGGGCGCTTTTCCGACCTCGACTATGAGTATCCTCATCATATCCTTATGGTTTGTCTGCGAAATATCAAAATCTATCGGTCTGAAGCCCACGCTGTCGCAGAAGTAAAAGCCCTTGTCCTTTCCCTCGCAGACCTCTATCACATTACTTACCGACATTGCTTCTCCGTAGTAGCCGGGAGGCAATTTATCCGAATTGCAAAGCGCAAAGACTTCTTCAAGATTTTCGCAGGTTACTGTACCGCCGTAAACCTGACGGTATATAGACGGGTTCACGCCGCCGCGGGACTGCGCATAATCGTAATTCATAAACGCAAGCTTGTTTTCGTCCTTTTCATGGTCTATCTGAAATATCCTGATTTTCATAATTTATTCTTCCTTTCTTTAAAACAAATTGTCTGTGCCTAAGTCCTTCGCGCATATACCGCGGATGGGACAGCCGGCGCAGTCGTCGTATTCATCGCAGACCGCCTGCTTTTCCGCCTCCGTAAGCTCTTTGTGAAGCAGGGTGAAAACGAGTCCGTCCTCGTTCTTTTCAAGCTCCGCCGTCACGGGAAATCCATTCTCATCATAGAGACCGTCAAATCTGGATATTCCGTTTTCAGTCATCGCCTGCGTCATTAATATTTTTCTCATTTAAAATACCTCCCGTATTTTCGTCAAACATTGAAAGCTGAAGCGCGTTTCTTTCCGTTTGCCTGTAGTTTGAGATAAACAGCTCGCTGTACATACAGCCGCCTTCGTACCTCTGGGCAAGATTGTTAAGCCTTGATATTTCCTCAATATATATGCCCGGTCCGTCCCACAGCTTCCTGATTTCAGGGCAGTCGTTATACGATACCAAAAACTTTCCCTTGATTTTCAGAAGCGTATCTCTGAGCCTGATATGATCCTCCTTTTTAAAGCCAACGTCCTTGTAGTAGTTCTCCGTGGAAAAGTACGGGGGATCGCAGTAAAAAAAGCTGACGGGGCGGTCGTAATGCCTTATCAGCCCTTCAAAATCCTTATTCTCGATCACAACCTTCTGCAATCTTCTCGCCGCCATATCTATCTGCGGAAAATCCGCCCACATGGAATGCGGCTGACTGCCGAAGCTGTCAAGACCGCTTGCATAGCTGTACCGTATCAGCTGATAGAACTTAGCCGCCCTGTCAACGTCACGGAATCTGCCGAACAGTCCTTTCTTATGAAGAGCCGCGATCCAATTAAAGTCCTCGCGGGAATTAAGGACGTATCTGAGCTTGTATTTGAGCTTATTCGGTTTATCCCTGACGCAGCGGTACAGATTTGCAAGGTTTGAGTTATAGTCGTTCCAGACCTCGAAATCCATGCCCGGCGGTTTATGAAACAGTACCCAGCCTGCCCCTCCGAAAACCTCGATATATTTCTCATAGTAAAGCGGAAACCTTGAGAGAATCTCGTCCCTCAGCGCTTTTTTGCCGCCTACCCACGACATGAAACTGTCCATTTTACTCCTATCCGCCGTTAAAGCCAATGACAGAAGTTAAGCCGTTTTGCCGATTACAGAATCTTTTCTGTCATTGGCAAAACGACTTGTCCTCGCGCGGACGGCGCAATTTGCGCTATAGCTTTATTATCGCATACTTTTCAATCCGCGCCTTTTGTTTTGATTTAAAAATCAAATGTCATTTTTCAGGTTATTTAATTCTTTGTTAAGTCTTTCGATTTCTCTGTCGGCGTTTTTTGCCGATACCAGAAGGCATCCGACAGTAAGTCCCGCTGTTCCTCCTATCGCCAGACCTATGAATAAATTCAGCATTATTTCATCTCCATTCCAAGCTCTTGAGTTTGTTCGATAAAATCGGCGAACGTAACGATTTCGCCCATAAAGTTCGGCTCCGTATCCTCGGTCAGAGGTATGAATCCCTTTTCTCCCAGATCAAGCGGCTCTTTGGTTACGACCGAACCGCCGCGATTTACCGCGACCCTTTTTTCAATGGAACAGAAACGCTCTCCATCGTCCGACTGCCTTAAATCGTAGCAATACGTTCCTTTGGGAATATCCGCGTCTGTTATTCTGTCGTTGGTAAACAGCGCGGTCTGTCCGAATAATTCTATACGCTCATATTCGTCGGCGCTATCGATATTGACGTATCCTGTTTCAGAAGCGTTGAGGAAAAGTCCGTAATCCTCAAGATCGACGTCCATAACTCTTGCCGCAAATTCAAGCCGTTCCTTTTCATTTTCGGCATAGTATTCTTCATAGCGTTCTCCGTCGTAATACTCGTATCTTCCGCAGTTCATGCCGATGTCCTCGTCAGCCCATTCATGAATAATTTTGATTTCGGGAAACATCTCCGATAGTCGCTGAATGACAGGATGGGGAGCTGCCCAGGCGGTCAAGAAGCGCAGTTCTTCGGCGTTTGAGTAATCACAGTCTTTCTCATAGCCATAGGCTGACCACTTCGTACCCCAGTTGGATATACACCAGTCGTACCAGTTGTTTTTGCCGTAGAGATTCGTTTCCTCCCGACCGAGATTGCCGCGGTAGATATTTTCAGGCATAGGAATTATCTTCTCAAAATCAATAGTTCCAAGCCCGTGCTCATCGTTTTGGATTTGCTTCAAAAACTCACTAATCTGCTTTCTGTCTCCGTTTAATTTGATTATGTTCGTCACATGATTTGGCATTCGCTTTCTCCTTTCCGCATTTGTTTTTCACTTAGCGGCATGGCTGTTGTTCCTAAAACACCGCCTGTCAGCATTTCTGTAAATAAATACGCCATTACATCATCTCCATTTTGAAATCTTCGGTTTGTTCATTTTCTGAAACAAAGCCGCCCAGCCTGTTAGGAACATAATCGGAAAGCCATGTGCCGCCGAACTGCTCGTGAGTTTGCAATCTCCACATTGCAAGCCTGCCGACATTAAGCTGAACGTCATCAAACGGAAACAGCAGACAGGTAAGATTTCCGTTATTAAAGCTATATACCTTTTCAAATCGACTTTCATTCTGCAATATTCCGTTTTCCGTTAACATATCGTTTATGCCGTCGACCCATTCTTTCAGGTCGCCGCCGCAGCCCTGCAGAACAAGCCCCTCGCTGTCGTTCATTTTTCTCAGATCATGCAAAGATACGCTCTTGATTTCCATTAATGCAAAAGCTCCTTCCCATAATATTTTTTCAGCAGACCTATGACAAACAACTGACCCTTGCCTGTGACATAGGTCTGCCGATAGGTTTTTGTCATTGCGGAGGTTTTAAAAACCGACTCCTTCACTTTAAAATATCCCCGGTCGATATATTTCTGATAGGGGAGATTGTCGGTCATAAGGATACCCATTCCTCTGAGAACGGCGTACAGTCTGTTTCTGCCGACGGGGGCGCTTTCGGCTCTCGCAAGCTTTGCCATTTCGTTCATATTGATGAGATTATCGGTATTTGAAACCTGATTTGCAAACTCCACCAGCGGTTTGTCATGCCGGATACGCTCGTTGAGTTGATTTATCGCTATCATCTGTAAGCGGAAAAGATTCTGATATGGCTCATCGAGGAACGGGAGGTAGTTTTCTATGAACATTTCTTCGTTGCCGACGTAGCCGCCTGTTCTCCTCAAAGTTGGTAAAATCGTGGCTGTGACCCAACGCTTAAACTCTTTTGCTCTCGGAAGCTTGCTGGAAAGTATCAGACTGTAAAGTCCGCTTTCGTTGATAATTGTCATTTTTCTGTTTTGCCTGCCGTCGTGAATTGCGACGTCAGCTTTATCTTCAGTATCAGTGTGTTTTGCAAGCGCATCTCTCGTATTTGTATAGCCAAGAATTTCAGCAACATCTTTTCCCACAAACCAAGGCTCACCGTCCTTAATAACCGTTCTCACTTTGCCGAATTCTTCGTTTTCAAAAATCCTGATCATATTTTCCATTTGCGTTTTCCTCCTCGTCAAATTCCAGTAAATTTCTCGCGATAGCTTCAACCACATTTACCGTAATTGAATTTCCCGCCTGCTTGTAGAGCTGCGCGTCGGACATTCCTGCGGCTGCGACTTTTTCAAACTGAGCCTTTTCATAACCCTGCAGACGCCAACACTCCACAGGCATAAGCCTGCGAATACGACCTTTGTGAACGATCCCGTGGCGGTCTGTCACAGTAAGCGTAAACATCGGTTCATCAGGATTTTTTATTCTTCTGCCGTTCTGACGAGTGTTTTCCTTAAAAGGATTGAGTATCGCTCTTGGTCCGTCATCGACCAGAACTCCCGATCTTTCCCCCTTATGAGCTCCGTTTGTTACTCCCAAATCCATTCTTGTATGCAGACATCTTGCATTCTCTGTAATCTGAGGATTCTCATTCAAATCGCAGAAAACAGCGGAATGTTCGCCCTTATGCTTACTCACTCCGCTGTTCTGCCTTGCGGTTATACATCTCGCAGTATCTGTCATTTGAGGATCGGGATTCATGTCGATAAAATACAGCCCTGTCTTACCGCCTATGCCGCCCGAACCGCTGCACTGGGTCACTGCTGTGCCGTTTGTTAAATACACTCTTGATCCCTGACTGCCGCCTATCAGCTGTTCAGGTTTTCCTTTTTCGCAATTTTCCTCATCATTTCCTCCGAAAGCCAGTATTTCTGAGGGACATCTGTTTCCAAGATATCCGACAAGGAACAGCCTTCTTCTTGACTGCGGTATCCCGAATCCGGCAGAGTTAAGCACTCGCCAGCACATACTATACCCCAGTTCAGAAATCTTTTCAAGGATGATTCTGAAACATTCCCCCTGCGATATACCAAGCAGATTGGGTACGTTTTCAGCGATAAAGTAACGGGGGAGCTTGGCTTCAAGGATTTGGATATAGTTGAAAAAGAGGTTTCCTCTGTCATCCTCAAAAGCTTTTCTGCGCCCCGCGACGCTGAAGGACTGGCAGCACGGTCCGCCGACGAGCAGATCAAAATCCGGCATACCTCCGTAATCGATTTTTGTGATGTCCTCATAAAAAATTCCCCCCCTTGTGTCATACAGCGTTCTGTAGGCTTTCCGCGCAAACCGGTCGATTTCGCACCATCCGACGCACTCAAACCCGCCTGTCTTTTCAAATGCCGAGCGGAAAGCTCCGATTCCCGCAAACGCTTCAAAATATTTTATCATTTATCACCAATCCCTTCTTGTTTGTGTAATAAAAAACGGCTAAGTCTTTTTCAAAACTTAACCGTTACATTGACATTTCCATTTCTTCTGATTCTTCAATATCCTCAGTGATTTCTTCGCACTGAATATTTTCCTCTGTTTGCTCATTGGTCGGAGTCTGTTCTTGATCGAGTTTATGGAAGTGATCCACATTGGGTATAACTCCAAGCGTTCTTCCATTGTCAAATTTGCAATGCAGAGTACCCGCGTCATCCACTGCTTTTACCGTTCCCACAGCGCCTGACGGGATCGAGTGCGGATCGTTTTCCATGCTGTCAAGGCAGATTCTTGTGCCTTCAGGGTATCTCTGTCTGAGCATTTCAACTTTGTTCTGATCATATATCATCATATTTCCTCCGTATAGTTTTTTTTAATAGTATATTAGTCCATTGGTATCACGACCCTTCAATATTCCTGTAATATTCCTTCATACCGCATTCAATACAGTCCTTTGCAAACTGCTCCGCCTCCCGCATACTGTTTTCAAGCAGCTCATAATTCACAGCCGCAGA